>Ga0065701_1012648_pt1 | contig 35066 bp, 38 predicted proteins | sample Biomet1_FD_59088 | JGI IMG/M metagenome (GOLD analysis project Ga0065701, IMG submission 59088) | Microbial communities from bioreactor (seeded with anoxic lake sediment) at LBNL, California, USA - Biofuel metagenome 1 version 3... | ecosystem: Engineered > Bioreactor > Anaerobic > Unclassified ...
CGGAAACTAAAATTCTTTCAGAAAAGCGAACATTCTTTTTCTGCTATTGCTGAAAGGAATGAAGAAGTCTTAATTTTGGGGTTTAAATCCTTAAAAACGAAAGAAAGTGATATTTTGGGTATGGGTGTATGTCGGCTGGAAGAAAGCCTCGAGAAAAGCCTTAAAATGAATGAGAATAAAAATTCCGAATTTAAGCCCTCCAGAAGGGCTGTTCTAGACGCATGTTCTATGGTTGGAGGCAATGAAACACTGCTTACAGCTTTGCAATACAGATCAAAAGATTCTGATAGTCATGGTCTTGAACCTGTTTTAGAAGAGTTTTCCGGTGAATATTTCAATCCGGCCGAACATCAGAGTCCGTCAGTCGGGCAATATATGTACTGAACCTTAAATCCAATCCAAACAATAATCAATTCACTCTGAAGAGGGCATTCCATATTTTGGAATGTCCTCTTTCTTTTTGATTTGTACTGGTTAAACCAGATTTGAAAGCACTCTTATTTCAACGCCACCAACTCTTTCTTTTTGATTTGTACTGGTTAAATGGCTTTCTTTTGCTAAAGGTGATGCTGCTATATGAGAAAACACAAGCCCCAAAAGTTTTTGCTGAACTTTTAGGGCTTGTGTTATTTTTTGAAACATCTCTGTTTCTGAGAAATGTATTTTACATTCCGGGAGGAGGACCGTCATGTCCGCCGAAACCACCGCCGTATCCGCCACGCCCGCGGAACATATCGGCGCCTGTGGCACCACCGCTAAACTTGGTCAGCTTATACGTAAAGCTCAGTGTGAAGTATGTCGTAAGCATGTTGGATCGGCTCAGCTCGCGGTAGTTGTCACCGATGCTTTCGCGGATATTCAGTTTTTGTTGCAGGATATCGTATAATTTCAAGGAGACGGTTCCCTGGCTTTTGAACAGGGATTTGTCGATGGATGCGTTCCAGACCCATTCGTCTTTGTTGAAAGTGGAGTATCCTTGACGCGCAGTGTAGGTCATGTCGTTGGATATGTTCAGACTGTAGGGTAAATGGATGTTTACATTTCCTGCACCCGACCAGTCTACGGTTTCCTGATTCAGGTTTGCTTTCAGGTTATTTTGGGTGTTAGTGTATCTGACCGAACCGCGTGCTCCGATTTCAATGGCATCTGTGGTAAAAGTCAGTGATAGATTTTGGTTGGCAGTCTCTTTTTTGGTTCTGGCTCAAATCACCGAGTGTCAGTGTGCTGTTTATTTCATCGTAGGTGCCGTTTCTGCTTGAGTACCCGAACCGCTCTTGATAGCCTGCTTCGGTGCGGGTGTTGAATTGCAGCCTGTTCTTAATGATGGGGGTGTTGAACATGATGTTGGCGTTTGCGCTGAAAGGAGCTTTGCCGGAGTTGACGGTTTGGCTGAATTGCTTTCCGGTAGAATCGTATATACTATTGGTTACCAGTGCATTTTGTGTATATGTGCCGTTGATCCCGGCGCTAAACGATGAGTACTTGGCGGCGTTAAAGCTTGAGTACATGAGGCGGAGTGTGTGTTCGAAAGCAGGGTTCAGCGACGGGTTGCCTATGGTTTCGTTCATTAGGTTGTTGTTGTTTCTGACCGGTTGCATCTGTTCGATGCTTGGTTGGCTGGTGCGGCCTCGGTAATCAAGACGGGCGAATTTTTTTCTTCCGAAATTGTATCTGAATTGAGCGGAAGGTGCCCAGTTGAAGACTTCGTTTTCTCTTTCAATGGTTCCGGCATCCTTGTAGATGGTCGTACTGTACGTCTGTGATGGCGTACCTTTCATACCCAACATATAGTTGTAGTCTTTTTCCTGATGCCGAAAGTTTAATTCCAGCACTTCGGTGTAAAAATTGTTTTCAAAACTATTGCTGTAGGTAGAGTCCAAGGCGTTGTACAAGCCGTTGGCATCCTTATCGTATTGGAACTTGTCGGCGTTTCTGGTGCTTAGGGATGCAGAAACTGCTGTTTCCAGAAAATTCTTGAGGTTCCACAACGGCTCAACATAGGAAAGCCGGAAGTTGGCACCGTAGGATTTTGAATTGCTGGTGGTGCGCTGGTCGATGATTGTCGTGTCTGTTGTTGTGTATTTGTCGGAATAGTTTTTCCCTTCACCGTCTGAATTACTTAAAGATCCGCCTACATTGAAGGTCATGGTCCTGCCTTTTTTCGTATTCGACTTTCTGTTTAAAATCAAGTTGATGTCGGCATTTGACGCATTGCTTTCGTTGTTGTTGAAAGACTTGCCGGAACTAATTTCATTGCCATCGGAAAAGTATTCGTAATGGCTGTTTCCGTCAGAGAATGATTTTGTGTAACTGACACTTGGCTGTACAATCAAGGTGGTTAGACTGTCAACGTTCCATTCCATCTCAAGCCGCATGTTTGCCTGGTGATTGTCTCTGTCGGATTTGGATTCGCTGTTGTTGTCGTAGGTTACGCCGCTAAGCCAGCTTTCGCGTTCCGTGGAAGATTCGGTGTGATTGTTGGTATGATTGTAAGATCCGTCACCTCCGATTTTAAGCGTTTTGGATAGTTCGGTGTTGTTGTTGATGCCTATATTTTGGGTCTCCATGATGCCGTTAGAGCCTGTCATTCCGCCCCGACCACGTCCACTACGCTGGTTGTTTGTGTTGTTGGCTCCGGCTACGACTGCGGTTTGGGCATTTCCGTTCAATATGTTGACGAAAGCATTTGCATCGTATCTTAATTCTCCGTCCTTATCGGCTCCGGCACCAGCTGTCATGTTGCCAAAAATTCCTTTTTTTCGGTTCGCCTTGATGGTGATGTTGATGATTCTTTCGGTGTTGTCGTCTTCAAATCCGGTAAGTTGTGACATTTCGGATTTTTGATCGACCACCTGAACTTTGTCGACCATGTCGACAGGTAAGTTTTTGGTGGTCATCTGAATATCATCGCTGAAAAACTTCTTGCCGTCCACGCGAATCTTTTTTACTTCTTCACCATTGACGGTGATTTTTCCGTCGGTATCAATCACAACTCCCGGTAATTTTTTTAAAAGGTCTTCGACAACTGCATTTTCCGGGGTCTTGAATGCAGCGCTGTTGTATTCGATGGTATCGCCTTTAACGGCCATCTGTGCTGTCATTCCCCTGACTTCAACTTCCTTAAGGGTTTTGTCGTTTTCTTCCAGATAGATGTTCTTTAGGATGAGTGCTTTATCTGTCATCGTTAAATTTCTGAAAGCTTTTTCGTAACCAAGGAAGCGAACTTCTAGAATATAATTGCCCTCTTTTACCCTGGGAAGGCTGAAGCCGCCCTTTAAATCGGTTTGGCAACCTTGAACCAGAGTTGAATCTTTGGAATTCAACAATCGGATGGTTGCCATTTCAATGGTCCCCTCCGTTTTTTTGTCTAAAACTTTCCCCTGAATGCTGTGCTGGGCAAAAGAAGAAGCGCTGAGCGTGGTCAGCAGAAGAACTAGTCCCCAAAATCGTTTCATCATGCGATTTGTTTTTTCATTGGCCCAATAGGCCGGTGGTTTATAATTTATATCAAAATGTTCGTTTTTTCTAATTTCGAAGCAAGGCTTTGACGTGATTTTTTAAGAATGGTTTAATGCCTTTCGGTTAAAAAATGATTGTTTGTCGAGAATGTCTTTTTTTACCCTGTTTTTTATGCTAAAAGTTCTGAAAATTAATGAAAAAGCTTTGTGGATTCGCTGGTTTTTTACATCTTTTTCTGTTAACTTTGCAAAGGTGCGAAAGAAAAAACGAATGCAATAAATGTTAACGGCCTTTGCGTGCTTTTTATCGGTGAAGCATGAATTAAAATTATATAATATATTTCTTGTATTTAAGAATAAAGTTAATTAAAAATGAAAACAAATTACGAAATTCGTTATGCGTCACATCCGGCGGATGCAAAAAACTATGACACTTCAAGGTTAAGAAAAGAGTTTCTTATTGAAAATCTTTTCGCCACTAACGAGGTAAATATGGTGTATTCTATGTTTGATCGTATGGTGGTAGGTGGAGCTATGCCGGAAGGTGAAAGTCTGAAGCTGGAAGCTATAGATCCTCTCAAAGCCCCTAATTTTTNNCATCGGCGTGAGATTGGTATCTATAATGTAGGTCTGGGTGAAGGTTTTGTGAAGGTGGGCGATCAGACTTTCTCTCTGAAGTTCAAGGAAGCGTTGTACCTGGGTGCAGGAGACCGCGAAGTTTACTTTGAAAGCAAGGATGCCAAAAATCCGGCCAAATTCTATTTCAATTCACTGGTAGCTCATCAGACATACCCTGACCGCAAGATTACCAAGGAAGATGCAGTCCGTGTCGAACTTGGGACACTGGAAGGATCCAACCATCGGAATATTAACAAAATGATTGTAAATCAAGTTCTTCCAACCTGCCAACTTCAAATGGGAATGACGGAGCTCGCTCCCGGCAGTGTATGGAACACCATGCCTGCCCACATCCACAGTCGCCGCATGGAGGCCTATTTCTATTTCGAAGTGCCGGAGGACAACGCCGTCGTTCATTTTCTGGGTGAACCGACCGAAACCCGCCATATTTGGATGAAAGGCGATCAGGCCGTTTTCTCTCCAGAATGGTCCATTCATTCCGCAGCTGCAACATCCAACTATACTTTTATATGGGGTATGGGTGGCGAAAATCTGGATTACGGTGACCAGGACTTTTTTAAAAATACAGAACTACGATAAATACGAACTTATCTCTAAATAATTTAAATCAATGGCAAGTTTTTCATTAGAAGGAAAGATCGCCCTGATAACAGGAGCATCTTATGGTATTGGCATGGCAATCGCAAAAGGTTTTGCTGAAGCTGGTGCAATCATTGTTTTCAACGACATCAAGGCTGAATTGGTGGAAAAAGGATTGGCTGAATACAAGGCATGTGGTGTCAAGGCCAATGGTTATGTCTGTGATGTGACCAACGAGGAGCAGGTCAATGCAATGGTTGCACAGATTACAAAAGAAGTTGGTGTGATTGACATTTTGGTCAACAATGCGGGCATCATCAAACGTATTCCCGCAGTGGAAATGACCGCTGCCGAGTTTCGTCAGGTCATTGATATAGACTTGAACGGACCGTTTATTGTTTCCAAGGCTGTGGCTCCGGGCATGATTGCCAAAAGAGCCGGCAAGATCATCAATATTTGTTCCATGATGAGTGAGCTTGGCCGTGAAACCGTTTCTGCCTATGCCGCTGCCAAGGGTGGTCTGAAGATGTTGACCAAGAATCTGGCTTCCGAATGGGGAGAATTCAATATTCAGGTTAATGGTCTCGGCCCGGGCTATATCGAGACTCCGCAAACGGCTCCGCTTCGCGTTCCTGGACATCCTTTCAACGAATTCATTATATCCAAGACTCCTGCAGCAAGGTGGGGAACGACCGCAGATCTCCAAGGGCCGGCTATTTTTCTGGCGTCGGAAGCATCGGACTTTGTGAACGGGCATATCCTTTACGTGGATGGCGGTATTCTTGCCTACATCGGAAAGCAACCTAACTGATTTCAATATTGAAAACCGCAAATGGCGCATGAATTCTGCATGCGCCATTTGCATCAATACCTAAAACGATGAAATTAACGAACGTCTTACTGACCGCATTGCTGGGGTTGCTTTTTGCCTCTTGTACCGGTAAAGTGGAAATTTCTGTTTTTAATAATTCAGAAGTGGACAGGGTCAATGAAATGGTGGAGATATGCCTTTGTGAGCTCAAGGAATTTGATGCTTCAAAGCTTGTAATCCTGAATGCAGATGGCAAACAGGTGCCGTATCAGGTCTTGTATAAGGGAGGAGAGAAGCCGATGGCCCTCATTTTTCCGGTTACGCTGAAATCTGGCGCTGAAACGACCTTCACGCTCAAAGAGGGAACACCGGAGCATTTTACCGCACGGACGAATGCCCGTTTTGTCCCTGAAAGAAAGGATGATCTGTCCTGGGAGAACGATAAGATCGGATTCCGTATGTATGGTCCGGCTCTGGCCAATGAATATCCAAGCAACGGAGTAGATGTCTGGTTGAAGAAAACCGACAAGCTGGTTTTTGACCAATGGTATAAAAACGATTTGTCGCATAAGGCTTCTTATCATGAAGACCACGGAGAAGGACTGGATTGTTACGGTGTTGGCCATACGCTGGGTTGCGGCGGTATTTGTCCGTATATGAACGACTCCCTGTTTGTTGGCGATCATTTTGACCGTTATGAGATTTTGGATAACGGCCCGTTACGTTCTTCCTTTATGCTGTATTACGATGCCATCCCCTTTGGCACCAAAAAGCTGAAAGCGGAATTGCTGATTACTCTGGATGCCGGTTCCAACCTTAACGAAGCAAGGATCAGGTATTTTGGCGATACTACCCATATACAGCTTGCTGCAGGTATTTTCCTGCACGATTCGATTCAAAGCGTCAATGCGAATGTTTCTCAAGGCTACATTTCTTATGCTGAAAATGCCGTTACGCAAGATGCAAAGAAGGTACCTTCCGGACGTTGTTATACCGGAGTTGTTTTTCCTGAACAAAAAATGAAAACCAAACAACTGGCGAAACATATTGTTGGTCATTTTTGACTATAAAGTGGGCGATGAGTTTCGGTATTTCTTCGGAGCTGGTTGGAATAAATTCGGATTCAAGAATGATTCGGACTGGTCCCTTTATCTGGCAGATAAACGTACAGCTCTGATGCAACCCTTGAAAGTTAAGATTCTTAAGTGATTATCAGCCAAAAAGCCTCTTAGGGGGCCTTTCGGACAAAAAAAAGTACCCAGAAAACCTCAAAGGTCTTCTGGGTATTTTGCATTATTTTATGTTGTAAAACATATTCTATGGTGGCTGTTCAATCAAAATAAGGGTTAATTTTACACGAATTTTTACCAATCATCCTTAACCTGCATTCTTATCATGAAAAAGAATCTTGCTTTGTGTTTTTTGACAATGGCTTTTGCCGTGGCTGGTTGTTCCAAGCCGGAAGTCACAAAATCAGGGNTTAAGAAATCGGATTTCTGCACGCAAATAGACGGGAAGAAGAACAAATTGTTTGTCATGACAAACAAAAATGGCATGGAAGTTTGCATGACCAATTTCGGGGCGAGAATTGTTTCGGTTTACGTACCCGATAAGGATGGCCTTTTTCAAGATGTTGTCCTGGGTTTTGATTCCATAGGAGGTTACCAGCATAATTCTTCCGATTTTGGTGCATTCATAGGTCGTTACGGCAATCGCATCGGACATGGCAGATTTGCAATTGACGGCACAAGCTACCAGCTTCCGCTAAACAATAACGGCAATACGTTGCATGGTGGTCCCAAAGGATTTCAATATTGTATGTTCGATATTCGCCAGATAGATGCACAGACGCTCGAAGTCTCCTATACTTCTGCCGATGGCGAAATGGGGTTTCCGGGTGAACTCAAGGCCAGGGCAGTTTACAAGCTGACCGATGATAATGCCATAGACATCCGCTACGAAGCAACTTCCAGCAAGCCTACTGTCATCAATTTTACCAACCATTCTTATTTCAATCTTTCCGGAAATCCGGAAAAGACGGTTCTGGACCAGCTTCTGGTCATTAATGCTGATAACTATACACCGATAGACAGCCTGTACATACCGAACGGACAAATTGCTCCCGTGTGCTGTACTCCGATGGATTTCCGCAAGCCGGTCAAAATAGGGGAACGCATCAACAGTGATTTTATTCAAGTCAGGAATGGAAATGGCTACGACCATAACTGGGTGCTGAATACAGCTGGAAATGACAGCGTACCGGCATGTTTTCTGGTGGATACTCAAAGCGGCCGCACTCTTGAGGTTTATACGGATGAACCGGGTGTACAGGTTTATACCGGAAATTTTCTGGATGGCAAGGTGCATGGCAAGAAAGGAATAGGTTATAAGCAACGTACGGCAGTTTGCCTGGAAACCCAGCATTTTCCCGATAGTCCCAATAAACCGAATTTCCCATCCGTTGTCTTGCGACCGGGAAAAACCTATACCAGTCACTGCATTTACAAATTCGGCATCGTGACCAAAGACTGCATGAACCGATATGTGGCAGGCAATGGTAGCAAGGTTACAAAAGAATCAGGTATTAAAAAATAAAAAACACGCTGTCCTGATTTCTTAAAGAATGATAAACATGCCTGCCAAAGGCCGATGTTTTCACAAAATGATTTTGATATGTCAAGATAAATGTTTTCATTTCGAGACATTTTATAAAATTTAATTATATATGAAAAACGCTTCTTGTAAAAAAGAAAATCTTTCAGAATTGTGCCGTGAAGACTTCCAGAAAACGGTCGACGGCAAACAAATCGATCTATATTTCTTACGCAACAATAAAGGCATGGAAATCGCTGTCACCAATTATGGTTGTACGGTTGTTGCCGTAATGGCGCAGGACCGTAAAGGCGAGTATGCCAGTGTCGTTTTGGGTCACGATTCCATTGATAACGTAATCAATAGCCCCGAGCCTTTTCTTGGAACAACGGTAGGCCGTTATGGAAACCGCATAGCCAAAGGTAAATTCAAGCTGGACGGAAAGGAATATACGCTCACCATCAACAACGGGCCCAATTCGCTTCATGGCGGACCGACAGGTTTTCATGCCAGAGTTTGGGATGTTGTCGCTTCAACAGACAATGGAATTGATTTTACATACACTTCTGTTGACGGAGAAGAAGGTTTTCCCGGCAATTTGGTCATCCGAATGAGCTATAGACTTACCGACGACAATGAATTTGTTATTACCTACCGTGCAACGACCGATAAGGCCAGTCCGGTAAATCTGACCAATCATGCTTTCTTCAATCTGGCAGGTATCAAGAACCCAAGTCCTGAGGTTTGCAACAATGTTGTTACCATCAATGCCGATCATTTTATTCCTATCGACGAAGTCTGCATTCCTACGGGGGAGATACTCAAGGTGGAAGGTACGCCGCTGGATTTCCGCACTCCTGAAGTGGTTGGAAAGAGAATCGACGATGTACATCAACAGACTCAATTCGGTGCTGGATACGATCATAGTTATGTGCTGAACAAATCCTATGCCGGCGAACTTTCTTTTGCAGCCAAGTGCGTGGAACCTGTTAGTGGACGTAGTCTGGAGGTTTATACCACGGAACCAGGAGTACAGTTATATACCGGTAATTGGCTGAACGGCTTCTCCGGGGCGCATGGAGCAACTTTTCCACGCCGAAGTGCAATCTGCTTTGAAACTCAGCATTTTCCCGATACTCCCAATGTGCCTTATTTCCCATCTTGCCTGCTCAGGCCCGGAGAAGAATACACACAAACGTGTGTCTATAAATTTGGCGTAGAACAATAGAATATTCAAATATTATATTAATAACTAAATAATAATTAATAACATGAACCAAAAATCTCAAAATTACGCATTGCCTATAGCAATGATGTTTGCCCTTTTCTTTATGATTTCGTTCGTTACGGGTTTACAGAATCCGATGGGCGTTATCGTAAAAAACCAATTCGCTGCAAGTAACTTCATGTCTCAGTTGGGAAATGCTGCAAATTTTATTGCTTATGCATTTATGGGCCTTCCTGCCGGAATGTTGCTCCAAAAAATCGGTTACAAGAAGACTGCTTTGATCGCAATCGCCGTTGGTTTTATCGGTGTTGGCATTTCCTTCCTTTCCGGACAGGTTGAAAGTTTTGCCGTTTATTTGGCAGGTGCATTCATCTCCGGTTTCTCCATGTGTATGTTGAATACGGTGGTAAATCCGATGTTGAACACACTTGGTGGTGGTGGTAACAAAGGCAACCAGCTCATTCAGCTCGGAGGTTCCCTCAATTCAGTTGGTGCTACCATCGTTCCTGTATTGGTTGGTTATCTGATTGGTGGAAATGTTGCAAATGCCACTATTGACAGTGCAACACCTGCATTGTTGCTGGCTATCGGTATATTTGCCCTGGCATTTATTGTATTGAGTCTGGTGACTATTCCTGAACCAAGCTTGGCTATCAAATCAACAGAAAAGGCCGAACACAGCCCGTTTGCTTTCCGTCACTTCTATTTTTTGGTGTTATTGCCATTTTTCTGTATGTTGGTATTGAAGTCGGCATTCCTAACGTGGCAAATCTGTTTATGACTTCAGGTGCCGGAGAAGGTGGTCTTGGTATTGATCCTACCGTTGCCGGAACCATCGTAGGTACCTATTGGTTCTTGATGATGTGCGGACGTCTTGTCGGTGCTTCCATCGGTGCAAAAGTTTCCAGCAAAACCATGTTGACGTGTGTTTCCTCTGTCGCTATTCTTTTTGTTTTGTTGGCCATTTTTATGCCGACTACTACAACAGTGAGCATGCCCGTATTCCAGTCCAATATCTCCTTTGGTCTTGCTGAAGTACCCATTGGCATCATGTTCCTGATCATTTGCGGACTCTGCACTTCCATCATGTGGGGTGGCATCTTCAACCTTGCTGTTGAAGGTTTGGGCAAATATACCGAACTTGCTTCCGGTATTTTCATGGTTATGGTTTGCGGTGGTGGTATCCTTCCACTTATTCAGGGTGCTGCTGCTGATGCATTCGGTTTCATGAGCAGCTACTGGGTGATCGTTATCTGTCTGGCATTCTTGCTTTTCTATGCATTGGTAGGCTCAAAGAACGTAAACAAAGACATCCCTGTAGAATAACTCTCGTTGGCTAACCTGTAAAGAATACGGAGAACCATAGGCCTGTTTTGCAAACAGGCTGTGGTTTACCGTCAGGTATTCAGGTTTGTTATAGAATAATTTATATTAAAGATTGAATTTATGGATATTGAATATGTAAGAAGCCGTTTCAAAAAACATTTTGACGGTTCAGAAGGTTCTGTTTATGCTTCTCCAGGCCGTATCAACCTCATTGGTGAACATACGGACTACAATGGGAGCTTTGTGTTTCCGGGGGCAATCGATAAGGGAATGATTGCAGAAATCAAGCTGAATGGAACAAACAAAGTACGAGCTTATTCCATCGACCTGAAAGATTTTACGGAATTTGGCCTGGAAGAAGGAGATGCTCCACATGCAAGTTGGGCAAGGTATATTTTTGGTGTTTGCCGCGAAATGATTAAACGTGGTGCCAAGATCCAGGGTTTCAATACTGCATTTGCCGGTGATGTGCCCCTTGGTGCTGGTATGTCTTCCTCTGCTGCTTTGGAAAGTACTTATGCTTTTGCATTGAACGATATGTTCAATGCGGGTATCGATAAATTCGAACTTGCAAAAATAGGCCAGGCTACAGAACACAACTATTGCGGTGTAAACTGCGGTATCATGGATCAGTTTGCTTCCGTATTCGGCAAGGCCGGAAACCTGATTCGTCTGGATTGCCGTTCTCTGGAATACAAGTATTATCCGTTCAATCCCAAAGGTTACAAGCTTGTGCTGTTGGATACGGTTGTGAAACATGAACTTGCTTCTTCTGCATACAATAAACGCCGTCAGTCTTGTGAAGCTGCATGTGCCGCTATCCGTAAGAATCATTCGGAAGTGGAATTCCTCCGGGATGCCACCATAGGTATGCTCAATGAAGTTAAGGCTGAAATTACGGAAGAAGACTATATGCGTGCCCAATACGTCATTGAGGAAACACAGCGTGTATATGACGTCTGTGATGCTCTTGAAAAAGACGATTACACCACAGTCGGAGAAAGAATGTATCAGACACACCATGGCATGAGCAAACTTTACGAAGTAAGCTGCGAAGAACTTGATTTCCTGAACGACTGCGCCAGAAAGAACGGTGTAACAGGTTCACGTGTTATGGGTGGAGGATTCGGCGGTTGTACAATCAACCTGGTAAAGGATGAGTTGTACGATTCTTTTATTGCTGATGCCAAACAATCGTTTAAAGCAAAATTCGGGGTATCTCCGAAGGTTTATGATGTGGTCATCAGTGATGGCTCCAGAAAACTGGCATAAAAACTATATATGCTGATTGGACACCGTCCATAGGTTTTTAAAAATACGGGGTCGTCTGGCTCCGTATTTTTTATGTATTTTTTACCTCTTTCAGGGTCTGGAACAATGCTTCAAAGATTATTTACAAATGCCTCATTGAACTAATTTATATGGAAGTCAAATACTATAGCGGGAATACAAAGTTTCTGGTTTCTGTGGATTGTATCATTTTTGGTTTTTCAGAAGGAGAATTGAGTCTGCTGCTGTTTAAACGACTGGTGGAGCCAGCACAAGGAAACTGGTCATTGCCGGGAGGGTTTATTCAGGAAAATGAAAGTGCCGAAGAGGCTGCTTCACGGGTGTTGCATGATCTGACGGGGCTTAACCATTTGTATATGGAACAGTTGAGAGTTTTTAGCGAGATAAACCGTGATCCAGGTGAAAGGGTGCTCTCCATTGCCTATTATGCTTTGGTAAATGTTGCCGACTATGATCGTGATCTGGTTTTGCAAAATAACGCTCACTGGAGGAACATCAACGATTTGCCTGAGTTGATTTTTGACCACCGTGACATGTTTCGGCTGGCGTTGGAAAGGCTTCGGCATAAAGCGTCAACCGAACCTGTCGGTTTTAACCTGTTACCGGAAAAATTTACGGTGCCTCAGCTTCAGTCATTATATGAGGCGATTTATGGCAGCACCATCGATAAAAGGAACTTCAGAAAGAAAATTCAGACCATGAACTTTCTGGAAAAATCAGAGGAAAAGGATAAGTCTGGATCTAAAAGAGGAGCGTATTTGTATACGTTTAACAAAAAGTTATACGAACAGGCGATACACAGGGGTTTTTCATTCACCCTATGACAAGAAAACGCCCGGTATTGCATTTGCAACACCGGGCGTTTTTACGATTTTACAAGCTGATTTTAATAAACCTGTAGTTTTATGGTTTTGCGTTTGCCTTCGTAATAGGTCTCGATAAAATATACTCCTGAATTCTTGACCGTTATTTCGTTCTTATTTGCTGTATACAAAAGCAGACCCGCACTGTCGTATATTTTGACTTTACAGCCCGGATCCATACCTTTCAGATAGATGGTCTTGTTTTTTACATAAGGCAAAATAACCGGGGATCTTGGGGTTGTTACGCTGATGGCACTGGAATACCGGGTCGTTGATGTCCCTGTTGTGGATCGCACTCTGTAGTAATAAGTACTCTGGTCTTCCAGTTCATTGATCGTCACCTCATTGACCGTGAGGTGTGCGTTGTGATAGCCGTTTATGAAGACCGTATCTTTAGTTGCTGAGAGTTGGTATACATCCAGATAATAGCTTTCGGCCCAATCCTGGTTTCCCCAGTTGGCTGTAAACTTGAACGGATTGACATCGGTGGCGGTAAGGGCAATGGGGGTGCCATCCGCCGTTTTCAAGGTCACGGCTTTTGAACTTGGCGATATGGAATAGTCGTTGGTTGCCCGAACCTTATAATAATAGGATGTCAGGTCGTTGGGGACAGTGACAATGGTTGTGGTGTCTTTTACATTTACATCCTGAAAACCTGAAACATACGATCTAACGGTGTCGCCGGAAACCACATTCTGAGTGTAAACGTCCAGATAATAGCTGGTGGCACCTATGAGGGGTTTCCAGTTGGCTGTAAACTGGAAAGGCTTTATTTCTGTAGCAGGAAGAGGCTCGGGAGAAGAAGTGAAAGAACTTCCTCCCATAAAATCAAAAGATATTTCCTGATTGCTCTCTTTAATTGCGGAAATGGGCTTATTGAGCGAAACTCCGCTCCATGTTCTCATGGAAGGGGTTGTCCCGTCTGCAAAAGTCTTCATGTCGCCGGAGCCCGGAAAAGGGTCTCCCTTTAAACTTTCCAGATACTTATAATAGTTGGTGGTTAATAAGATACGGTTATTATCGGCTTCCTCCAAGTCGGCACATTGATGGGTTGAAATGGCGTTGACCATGTTGTATTCCCATAGTTCGGCAAAGGTAAACGTATAGGTGCCTTGCCCCCAATAATTGGCATCGATTGTCGCATCGCTCCTTAAATCCTATATGGTATATCAGCACTACCGTGATAAGGGAGGTAGGCATCCCATGGATTCTTTGTCAATTGCCTGTTCTCCAGTAGAAAGTATTCTCCGTCGTTGTTTGTCTTAATGATATATCCCTGATTGCTCGATCCGAAATCCTGTAAACTGAGCGAACTCGGCAAAGTCAGCTCGGTTGGGGTGCTCCATCCCAGTAATTTCCGTTCCAAAACGCTCATACAGGGAGGGACGCATGAGTTGTTGTTGTAGGGTCCGTAAGCCATCACGGACCAGGAATTCAAATCGAAGCCCTGACCGTTGTAGTAATCGTAATCAACGTCATAGAGATCCGGTAATCCAAGAATATGGGCATATTCATGGACGAAAGTGCCGATACCGGCTCTTTCATCGAGGTAATTCAGTTCGCTACTACAGGCATAGTCGTTGATTTTCATGCCGTCAAGCGTTAAAGCCATGTTGTTGTTCTCCAGTGAAGAAGAGTGAGGCCAGATGGTGTTTTCCAATCCACTGTCGGCTTCTCCATTTCCTGCGTAGAATAAGTAGATATTGTCTACATATCCGTCTTTGTTGTAATCAAACTGGGAAAAGTCCACCGTGGCATCCGCAAGAATACAGGCTTCTTTGGCCATTTCTTCCGGATGAAGGTCTTCTCCTGAAGCACCGTTTTGACCGTAATAATCTCTTGTCTTGCTAACGGTAACGGGACCTACCACTACAAAGTCCGGCGTGAAAACGTTTTTGGAGTTGTACTTGTAATAATCTCTGGCTGAGCCGACATGACCATTTTTGTTGTAACCCTCTTCGTTGAGTAAAGACGAGAATTCTGCTGTCGTGTTGGCTGCGTTAAATTTGACATCGGAAAAGTTAACTAAAATGACCAAGGATTTTGGACTTCCAGTCGTCGGATAATCGTTGATGAGTCCGGTTGCCAGTTTGCCTCTGCTAACCGAGGCTGCTTTTCGGGCACTTATTCTCTGGAGTCTTTTGCTTATGGCTGTACTTATGGCTTTTCCTGAAGCACTTAATCCCGGTTGTATGGTTTGAAGAAACTGCTTATCCGAAGAGCTTCTTTTTTCTTCATTTACCGCAACGATCTTTCCCGCCTGTAGTTCGCCGGACGAATCTTTTACTGCATAAGTAAAAAAATTATCCTTGTTGCGTAACAGCACATACCCGTCGGTACTTGTTGTATAATGAAAAAACTCATCCCCCTTTCTATATACCTTTAGGACAGAGCCATCGGGTTGGGTTATCGTTGTTACTTTACGCGGTGCTGGTATCGAGTATGAGTTTTCTGCACACAAGAGGAGTGTTGCCAGCAGTAAGATATGATGCCAATTTGTCTTTTCCATGCACGCAAATGTAGTAAAGATTCTTTATCTTTGTAAAAAAATTAAGCAGACGTATGAATAAGACAGCTTTACTAAACAAAGCAGCAGATAACATCCGTATCCTGGCTGCATCCATGGTGGAAAAAGCAAAATCCGGACATCCCGGCGGAGCCATGGGTGGCGCAGATTTCATCAATCTTCTTTTTTCAGAATTTCTGATATATGATCCGAAAAATCCCAAATGGGAAGGACGAGATCGCTTCTTTCTGGATCCAGGACACATGTCTCCGATGTTGTATTCGCAATTGGCTTTGACTGGTAAATTCACGCTTGACGAACTCAAGGATTTCCGCCAATGGGGGAGTCCGACACCTGGCCATCCCGAAGTGGATATCACACGTGGTATTGAAAATACATCCGGTCCCCTGGGACAGGGCCATACCTATGCAGTCGGTGCTGCCATTGCTGCCAAATTTCTGAAATCGAAATTCGGTGAACAGATGGATCAGACTATATATACTTTTATATCCGATGGTGGTATCCAGGAGGAAATATCTCAGGGTGCGGGCCGTCTGGCAGGTCATCTTGGCCTGGACAACCTCATTATGTTCTACGATTCCAACGATATTCAGCTTTCTTCAGATACTCAGGATGTAACCAGCGAGGATACTGCTGCCAAATACAGGTCTTGGGGCTGGGAAGTGATGGAAGTATGCGGTCAGGATGTGGAACAGATGCGTGAAGCTTTGACGAAAGCCAAGGCTGTAGCAGACAAACCAAGCCTGATCATAGGTAAGACCGTAATGGGCAAAGGCGCTTTAGGTCCGGACGGAAGCAGCTTTGAAAACAAGTGCTCTACTCACGGGCAACCTCTTGGTGCAGCAGGTGCAAGCATAGAGAACACCATTCGGAATCTTGGAGGTGACCCCGAAAATCCATTCGCGGTTTTTTCTGAAGTTGCCGAACTTTATGCCAGGCGTGCTAAAGAACTGGAAGAGATCGTTGCTAAAAAATATGCGGCAAAAGCTCAATGGGCAGCTAAGAACCCTGAAGCAGCAGCCAAAATGGAAAAATGGTTCTCTGGTGCAGTACCAGCCATAGACTGGGCATCTATTGAACAGAAAGCCGATCAGGCTACCAGAAGTGCGTCGGCTACCGTTTTGGGTCTTTTGGCCCAGAATGTGGAAAACATGATTGTATCCTCTGCCGATTTGTCCAATTCGGACAAGACCGACGGTTTTCTGAAAAAGACCAAAATCATGACCAGGGACGATTTCAGCGGTGCTTTCCTGCAGGCTGGTGTTGCCGAATTGACCATGGCTTGTGTCTGCATCGGTATGACCTTGCATGGAGGGGTGATTACGGCCTGTGGTACGTTTTTTGTCTTCTCCGATTATATGAAACCTGCCATCCGCATGGCAGCCCTAATGGAGCTTCCCGTGAAGTTTATCTGGACACACGATGCATTCCGTGTAGGAGAGGACGGACCAACCCACGAGCCTGTTGAACAGGAAGCTCAGGTTCGTTTGATGGAAAAACTCAAGAACCACAGTGGAAAAAACTCCATGTTGATACTCCGTCCTGCCGATGTCAACGAAACCACTGTTGCATATAAACTGGCGATGGAGAATACCGACTCTCCTACAGGCTTTATCCTGAGCCGTCAGAATGTGAAAAATTTGCCGGACAGTACTTATGAAAAAGCGCTTAAAGCAACAAAAGGCGCTTATGTGGTAAAGTGTGACGGAAATCCTGACATTGTCATGCTTGCATCCGGTTCCGAAGTCTCCACCTTGCTGGAAGGTGCATCCCTACTTCGTAAAGATGGTCTAAAGGTTCGCATTGTCTCTGTTCCTTCTGAGGGCCTTTTCCGTAGTCAGTCTGACGGTTATCAGGCCTCCGTATTACCTGTAGGCGTTAAGCGCTTTGGTCTGACGGCAGGTTTGCCGGTGAACCTTGAAGGTCTGGTAGGTGAAAACGGATCTATCTGGGGGCTTCAATCCTTCGGCTTTTCCGCTCCTTACAAAGTTCTGGATGAAAAGCTCGGTTTTACTGCAGAAAATGTTTATAAACAAGTGAAGGCCATTCTTTAAGAAAAACCTTTTCAGAATATACCAGCAAGGCTGTTCAAATCATTTGGGCAGCCTTGTTTTTTTAGCGAATAATTGACTCTGATCGTTTTTTTACGGGCATAAAGTTTTCTGGATTTAACAGAAAAAGCATCTTTTTGCATGCCCAAACGATCAAAATCGTAATATATTCGTATTCATTGGTATACATCCGTTAGATTATTTTTATATCCAAATAATTTTTCCGTATCTTTGCCAAACGTAACCAATTTATAAAAAATTATGAACTCCGATGACGTACCGGTCGCGATATGCAGTGATCATGCCGGATATGAATTGAAAGAATCTCTTCTTGATTGGCTTTCTGCCGAAAACATAGAATTTACGAATTTTGGCACCTATTCGCCAGATAGTTGTGATTATCCTGATTTTGCGCACCCTCTTGCAGAAGCCGTTGAAGACGGTGAGGCATCCCGTGGTATTGCCATCTGTGGTTCGGGGCAAGGTGTTTGCATGACGGTTAACAAACATCAGGGAATACGTGCAGCACTTTGCTGGATGCCGGAAATGGCCAAGCTGGCAAGGCAACACAACGATGCGAATGTGCTATGCCTTCCTGCCCGTTTCATCAGCAAAGAAGATGCTGTCCTTATTGTGAAAGCATTCTTTGATACCCCATTTGAAGGAGGCCGGCATCAGAAAAGAGTCGATAAAATATCGTTGTAAAAACGAGATTGCCTTTTTGAAAAGCACCCCAAAAGTCGGATAAAAACTTTTGGGGTGCTTTTCTGTATATATATCGATAACCGATATAAAAAATCGACCTAAGCGAAAGCGTCAATAGACTCTTGAACCGAAAATGGCGCTTCCAATGCGCACCATGGTGCTCCCTTCCTCAAGGGCAATTTTGTAGTCGTCAGACATGCCCATGGAAATCTCGCAGAATGCGGGAGTGTCCTTAAAATAGCCCTTCTTCAGCTTGTCAAAATAGTTTTTAAGGCTTCGGAATTCGGAACGGATTTGGTCCGGATTTTCAGTGAGCGTTGCCATACCCATTAGACCACGAAGGCTTATGTATCTCAATTCCTTGAGGACATCGCCTGAAACAACTTCGTCGCATTCTTCAAAGCTGAAACCAAACTTACTTTCTTCCGTTGCTATATGGATTTGTAGCAAGCAGGGGATAACCCTGCCAATTTTTTCACCTTCTTTATTGATTTCCCTGAGTAGCTTTAAACTATCGACTCCATGTATCAGGGAAACAAAAGGTGTGATTTGTTTGATCTTGTTGGTTTGAAGGTGACCAATAAAATGCCATTCAATATCGTTTGGGCAAGCGGACTGTTTTTCACAAAGTTCCTGAACCCTGCTCTCTCCAAAAATTCGCTGGCCAGCTTCATAGGCTTCCAAAATGGCTTCTTTCGGGTGAAACTTTGATACAGCCACCAGTCTTGTGGCTGCAGGAAGAAGTTCTTGGTTTATACGATGGATGGTTTCTGCAACGGACATGATGATGTATTTTTATTGTTCCAAGTCGGCGTTTTGTAGTGTTGATGGAATCTGCGCCATATGGGAAAATGTCGAGAATGGGGGTATCCTCAATTTTTGCAATTTCGTAGTCACTCATGGTTCCTTTCATACCTTCTTCCAGGCGAACCAGGGCAGACTTGATATCAAGAGCCTGAATCAGCATATTGCTCGGAACTTTTTTCTCTGTACCTTTTTCTTCATCCAGGATAATGAACAGCACTTTGGCCCGATACCAACGGTCTCCTTCCGGGGAATCGAAGATCTCATAGATTTTCGAGCGCTTGATGTTAACAACGGTGAATTCTCCTGTCATATAAGGGGTAACTTCTTTGATCAGACGTGCTTCGGCTTCCGTAAAGCTCAAAGCGTCGACCAAATAAGTATCGGCTACTTTTTTTTGTTTTCCGTCTTCGGTTGAAAGCTTTTCGTATTGTATTTTGCATTCAAACCAATTATGCATTGTTACCATGATTGATGTTCAATAAGTTATAAATTCTGATAGTGAAAGACTTTACTGGTTGGTTTACGAATCATGAATTTTACATAACCCGAAGTACCACTGCAAAGATAGCTTAAATATTTTTTGATGCCAGCCCTTCAACTATTAAATAATCGGTGCGTTGCCAGCCTATGAGCCCTATTAACTTTAAGCTTATAGAAGAAAATGGATAAATCAGATTTCTCCGAAGAAATCCGAACGGTCTGTGTTGTACTTGCCTTGGGTAAGGGTATCCCTGACATTGACCAGCGCCTTGACCGTAAAGTCAATATCTTCTTTGGTGTGCCGTGTCGTGGGCAGAAAGCGCAGCAACAGCTGTCCTTTCACAACATAAGGATAGACAAGGATGGGGCAAAATATGTTGTAGTTCTCGCGCAAGTCGATGACCAGGTTGAGTGCTTCGTAAATGGTACAGGGAAGAAAAATGGGGACAACGCAAGTTTCTGAGTTGCCGGTATCGAATTCGTGCTTCTTAAGTTCCTTGCGGAGATAGTCTACTTTTTTGTGGAGGTCCTTCAATAGCTTTATATTGTCTTTCAAATATTCCAGCCGCTTGAGCATGCCACAGACATAAACGATAGGCAATGCTTTGGAATGAATCTGTGTACGCGTGTGGTATCTCAGGTAGTTCATGATATCCTCAGGCCCTGCAACAAAGGCTCCCAATGACGCAAAAGCTTTTGAAAAGGAACCCAGATAAATGTCAATCTCGTCATTGACACCGAAGTGTTCACCGGTGCCAGCACCCGTGGGACCTTCTATGCCAAAGCCGTCGGCATCGTTTACAAGAAGACGGAACGGATATTTTTTCTTGAGCTCAACGATTTTATCAAGCGGGGCATATTCACCGATGGTGCCGAATACACCATGAGTAATGACCATGACGCCGCCCTGGGTCTCTTCAGCTTGTGCCAGCGCTTTGATGAGCTGCTTTTCCAGGCTGTCGGTGTCGTTGTGTTGGTATACGTAATGTTTGCCAAGGTGAAGGCGTATGCCATCCACTAGGCAGGCATGGACTTGGGCATCGTATACAATGACGTCGTTTCTGCCACAAAGGGCATCAACGATGGAAGTGAAACCCTGGTAGCCGTAATTGAGTACAAAAGCGTCTTCTTTGCCGATAAATTCAGCCAAAACAGATTCCAGTTTCTCATGCATGCTCGTTTGTCCGGACATGATCCGGTTTCCGACAGGGTAGGATAGTCCCCATTTTTGGACAAGCTCTTCGTCGTTTAGTCTGATTTCCTTGTTACTGCCAAGGCCAAGATGGTCACTAATATTCCAGTTGAGGATTTCGCGTCCGCGAAATTTCATGCGAGGGCCAAGTTCTCCTTCCAGTTTTGGATAGGTGAAATAACCGTGTAATTGTCTGGCTAGCTTAGATGAAGGCTCTTCAGAAGTTCGAATACGTTCGAATAAGTCCACTTTTTAAAAGATTTAACTTCCGCAAAAATACAATTTTTTTTAGAAGGTGCTCTATATTCCTGTAATAGGATGGTAAAAAAATATTATTTTTGCCTCCGGAGCACCATTGCGATTGTACAAAATAGTGGATTCAGTCTGCAAGGTTCCGGAAATATATTGATCGACTCTATATCATAAAAAGGTATGATTTCTTTAAAACCTATCTTGAAAAAGGATTCTGCTATTATTATTCCCTACTCGGTTTTCCTGATAGGTGGAATCATTATTCTCCTGATTTTTTCAAAGGTAACCATCCACTTATTCATTAACAGGCTCAATACTCCTTTTTTTGATTACTTTTTCAAATACCTGACACAGTTTGGTGCTTTTCTGCTGATTGGCCCGATCATCTTGATTCTGGCGCTGGTTAAATATCGTTTTGCTTTGATTGCTGCTGTTTCTTCAACCATTGCATCGCTGCTGGTTCAGGTGTTGAAGAGAGTTGCAGACACTCCTCGTCCCAAGGTGGTTTTTGAACATCTTATACCGCTCCACGTCGTGGATAATGTTCGCTTGCACAGCATGCACAGCTTTCCTTCCGGGCATACCGCCGGTGCGTTTGCGCTTTTTATTGTGTTGGCCTTGATAACAAGGCATCCGACCTATAAGTTCCTTTTTTTGACACTGGCCATATTGGTGGGCTATTCCAGAATGTATCTGTCGCAGCATTTTCTTATAGACGTGGAAGCTGGTTCGTTTGTGGGAACGGTTTCAGCCTTTGGCTGCTTTTATTGGCTTAATAATAAGAAATATAGATCTATAAAATACCTGGATGGGTCTATTCTGACTTCTCTGAAGGCAAAGAAGCATTGATCTCTTCAATATACTGAAGAATTTCCTTGCTGCCTCTTTTCTTTTCGGAGGAAGTAATAAACATCTTTGGCAGTTCTTCCCAGGTTTCCTGCATTTTTGCCTTATATTTCCTGATATTGCTTCCAACCTCTGCCTGGGTGACCTTGTCGGCTTTTGTAAAAACGATGGCAAAAGGTATTCCACTTTCTCCCAGAAACTCCATGAATTCAAGATCGATGGCCTGAGCTTCATGTCTGGAATCTATCAGTACAAACAAGCAAGCCATTTGCTCCCGTTTGAGCACATAGCCGGTGATCATCTTATGGAGTTCTTCCCGCATCTTCTTGCTGATCTTGGCAAATCCATAGCCGGGAAGGTCGACGATATACCAGGACTGGTTGACCAGAAAATGATTGATCAGCAAAGTCTTTCCGGGTTTGGAGGAGGTTTTAGCTAAATCCCTGATACCGGTCAGCATGTTGATCAATGAAGACTTTCCGACATTCGAACGTCCAATAAAGGCATATTCCGGTTTGCCGTCATTGGGACAGCCTGAAAGTTTGGAGTTGCTGATTACAAAAGTTGCACTAGAGATTTCCATAGGTCGTTTTTTTAGAAGAAGTAAACCAAAGGCCGCTGAATGTAAGCAGGCCGTTCAGCATCAAAAGCTCATATCCGAAGTGGTAACCGTAGCAATAGCTTGTAAACATCTGCAACAGATAACACAGGATAGGCGAAGATACGGCGATTCTTGGAATGAATTTGTCCTTTGCCGTTCTTTTTGTAAAAAGTCCGAAAGTGTACATGCCAAGTAAAGGACCGTATGTATAGGAAACAATGGTGTAGATGGCGTCAATGAGGCTTGTGCTGTTAACAGCCCTGAAAATAAGGATGATGAGAACGAACAGTACGGCCATGGAGAAATGAACCCTTTGCCTGGTTTTTACATCGTTTTCTTTTTCAAGAATGTCCACACAAAAAGACGTAGTCATGGAAGCCATGGCTGTGTCGGCGCTGGAGAAGGCGGTAGAGATGATACCAATCATAAATAGGATGGTCACCGTCGTATTCAGGTATCCTTGGGTGGCGAGCATGGGCAGGACTTCATCTGAAGCGGCGGGCAGGGCAATGCCTTCTTTGGCTGCAAAGATATACATCAGGGTTCCCAAGGACAGAAAAATAAAGTTGACAGGAACGAAGGCCAGGCCATAGCAGTACATGTTTTTTTGCGCATCCCTCAGTTTCCGGATTGACCTGTTCTTTTGAATCATGCCCTGATCAAGACCTGTCATAACCAAAGCAATAAATATCCCACTAAAGAATTGCTTGACAAAATGTTGCTTGTTGCCCCAGTCCGACCATTCCACCAATTTGAAATATTCACTGGATCGGATGGTGCTCACGATGCCGGCGGTGTCCTGCCCCAAGGCCTTGCCAAGCTGAAGGACAATGAGTATAAGCGCTCCGAGCATGCAAAGCGATTGCAGGATATCCGCCCAGACGATCGTCTTGATGCCACCTCTGTGGGTGTACAGCCATATCATGAAAATAAGGGAAACAACGGTTACGCCGAATGGAACATGCCAGCTGCCGAACAGCGAAACCTGAAGCATGAGTGCAGCCACATAAACCCGGATGGACGATCCGATGGCTTTGGAAATCAGAAAGAACCAGGCTCCGGTTTTGTAGGCCTGTTTTCCGAAACGGTCCCTGAGGTATACATATATGCTTGGTGCCTCCAGCTTGTAATACAAAGGCAATAGGACCTGGGCTATCAGGATGTATCCGAAAAAGAAACCGGCCACAGTCTGCATGTACAGAAAACCGTTTTCCCTGACCATTCCGGGCACGGATACAAAAGTGATGCCGGAGATGGACGTCCCTATCATGCCAATGGCTACGACGTACCATGGAGACTTTCTGTTTCCGGTGAAGAAACTGTCATTTTCCTTTTGCTTTCCTGTTATTGCTGAAATCAGCATCAATAGGGCGAAGTAGCCCAATAATATGACTAAAATCCATATTCCGTTCATAACGTCGGCAAAGTTAATATTATTTCTCATAGGTTTGATGGAATGGCAATTTGATGTATATTTGTGAAAATGCTAAAGCCTGAATGAAATGAACCAATCGTACCCTTCTGTCTTGTTAGAGGATGCTGTCAATGAATTTTCCAAGCTCCCCGGCATCGGAAAGAAGACGGCGTTGCGGTTGGTGTTGCATTTGCTGCGGCAATCGGAAGACCAGGTCACCCAGTTTGGGAATGCGGTGGTACGCTTGAAACAGGAGGTGCATTATTGTTCATGCTGCCATAATATTTCCGATACGGATATATGCAACATCTGTGCCGACGAAAGACGGGATCACCGTTTGGTCTGTGTCGTTGAAAATGTTCGGGAAGTCATGGCCGTAGAAAATACAGGCCAGTACACGGGGGTTTACCATGTGCTTGGTGGGCTTATTTCTCCTATGGATGGTATCGGCCCGTCGGATCTGGAGATTGATACGCTGGTGGAGCGTGTACGCAAGAAGGAAGTGGATGAAGTGCTCATGGCCCTGTCCGCCACGATGGAAGGCGACACGACCGCCTTTTATCTCTACCGTAAGCTGGCCGGCCTTGATGTGAAAATCACGACCATTGCCAGAGGTATAGCTGTTGGGGATGAACTTGAATACGCCGATGAAGTTACTTTGGGGCGTTCCATTGTCAATAGGATAGATTTTAAAGGATAACGATTTACTCAACCAAAAGATCATGAACGACGAAAGGAAAATTGTTGCTGTACAACGAAAATTGAAAACCAATTTTTTGGTTTGGTTTCTGATTTTGATAGTGCTTGCAATTGTTTGTTTCACTACGGATTTTGGATTTTCGAGACTGAACGACGCTCTTGCCGTAAATATGCAACAGTTGCTGATACTGGCTTTGCTTGGCGGTATTCCAGGTGTATTGGTCTGGTCCAGAAACAGGATGAAGATGCTGGTTGAAGTGTCTGATGTCTGTTTACGTCTCAGGAGGTATGAGAAATATGCGACCATCCGCCAGTCCGTTTTTTTCATTCTTGGATTGCTGGTTTTGTTCATGCATGTGCTAACATCCATGAATGGAACGTTTATGCTGTTTCTGGTCGTGATCTGTTTGTGCATGTTTATATTGCCAACCAGAGGAAGGCTTGAAGCTGAGACCCATCTGATGGAGCCGGAACCGGAGTTTAAACCGGACTCTGAATCTGAAATCTTTCTGGATCCGGAATCTGATCCCGACTCAGGCAAGGATTCAGAGTCTTTTCCTGAACCATAATTCTGGATGTATTTCCTATAAACCTAATAATTTTGACATGAAACTGCTTGAAAATGAAATTATTCGACTTCGGGCGTTGGAGCCGGAAGATTTGGAGTTCCTGTATAAATGGGAAAACGATACAAGCCTGTGGGAGTATGGAAATACCCTGAGCCCTTTTTCCAAATATGTTTTGCATCAATATTTGGAAAATGCAACCCTTGATATTTATGAGGCCAAGCAGATCCGGATGATCGTGGAGGACAAGAGTTCCGGACTGCCCGCTGGAACCATTGACCTGTATGACTTTGAGCCGTTCCATAACCGCGCCGGAATAGGAATTCTTATTGATGAAGCGTATCAAGGCAAGTCTTATGCCACTCAGGCTCTGGATCTTCTAAAAGAGTATGCCTTTCAGTTCCTGAAAATGGATCAGATTTATGCTTTTATACCGGCAAGCAATGTACCCAGTCTGCGGTTGTTCCGAAAGTGTGGCTTTCAGGAGTCCGGCCTGTTGAAAAAATGGAATAAAATATCTGAAGGAAAAGCGGATGTGTTTGTATACCAGTGTTTTGGAAATTAGGGACGCCGAGCTTAGCGAACATATTTGCATTTGGCTGTAATCAGCCATCGAATCAGACTATTGAGTATCTGTGGGTAGGTTGAACTGTAATGTTTTTCATAAAACAGCAGCATGGAGTTGTAAAACCAGGATTTTGCTTTTTTTTGAGCATCCTGATTGTCGTTTTCAATCCCTGACTTGTATTTATGATGAATCACCGATGCTCCAGGATGGTAAATGATTTGATAGCCGGACTCCCTGAATCGTTTGCACCAGTCCAAATCTTCACCGTACATGAAAAACCTTTCGTCCAGCAACCCTGTTTTTTTGATGGCCGATGTGCGGATAAACATTACTGCACCTGAGCAAGAATCAACGGTATGTGGTTTGTCCATGTTCTTGAACCCTTGATGATAGCGACCAAAAAAACGGGATTTTGGGAAATTTTTTTCCAATCCGGTCAGGTAGGAGAGAGCAATCCATGGTTTTGGTTCCCCTCGATGACAGGCTTTATCAATGTGGCCATTTGCCAGTTCAACTCTGGGGGTTATGATTCCTGTTTGGGGGTGCTTATCCATATATTCGACAAGCAGATCAAGGTTGGAGGTGTATTTTGTAAACTCTGTATCGTTGTTCAGTAGTAAAACATACTTTGATGTGTTTTCTCTCAGGGCCAGGTTGTTTCCATAGGCGTAACCGCCGTTATGGTCGGCTTCGATAAGCCTTACCCAGTCAATTGTTTTTAAAAAATCGACGGAATGGTCGGTGCTGGCATTGTCCACCACTGTCACACTAACCCGATATATTGTGAAGGGAAGGTAATTTTTCTCGATCGAGCGCAATGCCCGTTCCAGCCAGTATTGGCCGTTGTAATTCAGTATGATGATGCTTAAGTCGGTGGTTTTGCACATGTTTGCTCAGGCTGTCAGTTCTCTCCCTCAAAGTCAAACTCAAAATCGAAACCATCGTCTGTGCCTTCGGCGAAACCTTCCAAAGAGCGCCTGTCTTTTTTGGTCGGTCGGCCGGTACCCTTGGCACGGTTGACGAAGCCGCTTGCTTTGCTCAGTTCGAGAATTTCAAGTTGCTCCGGAGGGGTTACATTTTCCATGACATCGTTTACCAGTTTGGCTCCGATACGATGGTCTATGGCCTGTAATACTTTGAACGACCAGGTGATGGGCGGTTTCCGTACTTCAATAACATCTCCCGCTTTTACGGTTCTGGAGGCTTTCATATTGCTTCCGGCAATGCTGATCCTGCCTTTTTTGCAAGCTTCGGCGGCGATGGTGCGTGTTTTGAAGATACGTGCCGACCACAACCATTTGTCTATGCGAACTTCTGTTGCCATTTACCGTTTGTTATAATCGTTCATGGTTCTTTGAATGCCGGCCAGGCAGAAACTTTTGATGATTTCCCCCGCCAGGTCTATTCGTTCAGGCATGGTTTCCAATTGCTCAGGAGCCCATCCGCTAAGCACATATTCGATTTGACGGCCTTTAGAGTAATCGTTGCCGATACCAAATCTCAGACGAGCATATTTGGTGGTTCCAAGCGTTTCCTGAATATGTCCCAGTCCGTTATGTCCGGCGTTGCTGCCTTCCGGTTTGAGGCGAAGGCTGCCGAAGGGCAGGGCCAGGTCGTCTACGACTATCAGCACATTTTCCAACGGAATCTTCTTCATTTGCATCCAGTAACGCACGGCATTTCCACTCAGATTCATAAAAGTGGAGGGTTTAAGCAGGGTCAGAACATGGCCTTTGAGCTTCATCTCACCGATTGCTCCGTATCGTTGGTCGCTGAAATGAACACCGGCGTCCTGCGCCAGGTTGTCAAGAATGTCAAATCCTATGTTGTGACGGGTATGTTGGTATTCATCACCGATGTTCCCTAAACCCACGATCAAATATTGCATTTCAGATAGTGTTTGTTATTCAGTTGCAAAAATAAAAAAAAGCCGGACACAAAGGCCCGGCTTTTCCATTTATCTTGTTTGGGATTACTTGCCTTCTTTTGCGGCAGCAGCAGCCAAACCACGTGCAACACGGGTCAGTTTCACAGCGCATACGATCGCTTGTTTTGAGGTAATGATTTCGATGTTTTCGAAGTTCAGTGAGCCAACCTGCATGGTTTTGCCCAAGCCTAAGCTGGTTACGTCGATGTTCAGGACTTCAGGGATGTTGTTGTACAAGCCTTTTACTTTCAGTTTGCGGAGTTCCTGGCTCAGTTTACCACCGTCTTTAACACCTTGTGCCAAACCGTTCAGACGAACCGGTACTTCCATTACGATTGGTTTCTGTTCGAATACTTCGAGGAAATCCAAGTGAAGGATGGTATCTTTTACCGGGTGAAATTGGGAATCTTTCAGGATGGAGTTGTATTTTTTGCCATCAATATTCAATTGTACAAGAAAGATTTCAGGAGTAAAGATCAATGCACGAAGATCATTGTCAGCTACCTGAAAGTGAATGACATTTTCTCCTCCGTAAAGTACGCAGGGTACATCGCCTTCTTTGCGGATGGCTTTTGTTGCTTTTTTGCCGAAATCCGGTCTCAAAGTACCGTTCAGTTCTAATGTTTTCATTGTTTTTTGTTTTTGTGTTACTCAAAAATTTCAAGAATTTGCTTCTAAATTTTCCCATCACACGGATGTGTCAAAAGCGGCGCAAAAGTAGGAAAAATGAATCAGATAGCCAAAAATTCAGAGGCTTTTTACTCAAAATCGCCCAAATTAAGCTTGATGGGCGGTTCAGAGTCGCTGATTTCCTCTAAGGCATCATCTTCAATTACAGAATGGATAAGTTCATCGGTGAGGTTTTTGTCGGAAGTTTCCTCCACTTCGTCCGGTGTACTTTGTTTTTGCATGTATTTGATGACATCGATCAGTGCCTCCGTAAATTTAGACAAGTCTTCCTTGTAGAGGAAAATTTTGTGCTTTTCATAGGAGACATCGGGACTGTCAGGGTCACCAGATACTTTTTTCTTGCTTTCAGTCAATGACAAATATAAGTCGTCGTTTCTGCTGCGTTTAACGTCGAGGTAGTAAATACGCTTTCCGGCTTTGACAGAACGGCTGTATGCAATTTCCTTTTCACGACCATCAAAATCATCCCTTCTGTAATCTTCCATTTTAGTCTGTTTAGTTCTGAGAATATGGGCTTTATAAAATACTCGTCCCATATTTCCAAATATTTAATTTTCCAAATTTCCTAATTTTATTTCACACTACCAACGTTCTTTTCAGAATTTTTGTAGTACTTTCGCAGCGAAAATAAAGTAGCTCCTTCAAACAATGATAAACCGCGTTCTAATTCGCATCAAGGTGGTCCAAATGGTCTATGCTTACTACCAAAGCGACACAAAAGACCTGGCCAAAGCCGAAAAAGAGTTTTTCCACAGCATCGAAAAAGCCTGTGATTTATATCATTACCTTCTCCAACTCATTCTTGCCGTCAACAATTACGCTTATCAGCGTATTGATGCAGCTAAAAACAAGTACATCCCGACAGAAGAAGAAAAAAATCCCAACTGTCGTTTCATAGAAAATGCATTTGTTGCTCAGTTGGCCAAAAATGAAGCATTGGAGTCCTACCTGAACAAAACTCCAATGTCCTGGGTCAACTACGACGCTTTTGTGAAATCGGTCTATGAAGCCATTGTAGCCAGCAATTTTTATGCAGAATACATGGATGCACCCGAAAGTAGCTATGAGGCTGATCAGGAAATCTGGCGCAAAATCTTCAAGAACATTCTCCAGAAGAGTGAAGACCTCAACGAGGTGTTGGAAGAACAAAGCATCTATTGGAACGATGATCTGGATATTATCATTACGTTTGTGATGAAAACCATCAAACGCTTTAAACCTGAGAGCGGTGCAGAACAAGAGCTGCTGCCCATGTTCAAGGACGAAGCTGACCGTAAGTTTGTCCTCCGACCTCTTCTGTGCATCCATCAGAAATCGTGAACGATACCGTGCGTTGATTGATGAAGCTGTAAAAAACTGGGATATAGAAAGGCTGGCCATGATGGACTTGCTCATTCTGCAGGTTGCATTGGCTGAAATCATGGAAATAGAAGGAATACCCGTCAATGTCAGTCTCAATGAATACATTGACATAGCTAAAACGTATAGCACCCTGAAGAGTGGCGTTTTTGTCAACGGAACGCTTGATCATATTGTCACAGACCTTCGNAAACAAAACAAGCTTTTCAAGGCTTGATTCAAAATAACTTATTGGAAAATTGCCGGCGAGTCTCTGTTCTGCCGGCAATTTTTGTTTCCTGCCAGGATCGGCAAGGAGCCTTGAGCCCTTTCGACAAAGTCCTTGTGACTTGTTTTCAAATCCTGTTCTTTGACTTGATTATCTCTAAAAAATAAGTATATTTGCGAATTATAATCCGTAAAGTATAACTAAATATAAACAATTATGGCTTTAGCAAGTATTTTCTTACAACAAGCAGCAGCTACGACCGGTGCTGCCGGTGGCCTTGGTGCATTCCTTCCCTTGATACTTATTTTCGTCGTTTTCTACTTTTTCATGATTCGTCCGCAGAACAAGAAGCAGAAAGAAATTCAAAAGGCCAGGGCTGCACTTAAGAATGGTGATCGCGTTGTCACTTCCGGCGGTATCTATGGTAAAATCCGTGAAGTAAAAGAGGATTCTTTTATCCTTGAAATTTCAGACAATGTTCGTATCCGTGTTGAAAAATCAGCTGTTTTTGCTGCTGGTACAGAAGCCAATACTACTGAAGAAAAGAAATAAACCCTTTTCGTGAAAGAATCTTCAAGCATATTGACGTTTCTAAAAAAAATAATCAGAAAAATTCGCGCCTTTTTCAAGAAATCCTTGAGCAAAGAAGTGTCGATTTTTCTGATTTTCCTTTTAATCTCCTGCTTTTTCTGGGTACTTCAAAGTCTTCAGGATGTTAGTGAGATTGAGATAAGCATTCCTGTATCCTATAATGAGGTGCCGGCCCACATTTCCATCACCAACGAATTGCCCAAAACAATTCATGTAACTTTGCGCGATAAAGGAACGAATCTTTATTATTATTACCGGCACCGCAAAGACATGATTATTCACGTGGATTTGCTTGATTGGTACCGTAAGGATGGAATTGTTACTATTCCTGCATCCTCCTTCGATTCGGTCGTGCGCAGCCATTTGATGTCAACCACTCAGTTGCTCAGTATCAATCCTGCCAAGATTTCTGTCTATTTCGCAGAAAAAGCAACCAGGACCGTTCCGGTTCATCTTAACTCCAGAATTACACTTTCGCAGCAATATATGTTGATAGACAATCCTATTGTCGAGCCGTCAAGCGTCAGTCTTTATGCTCCGTCGAGTGTTCTGGAAAACGTGAAAAAAGTGGAAACCGAACTTCTGGAACTTGAAAGTATAAACAAAAGCATCATCGCTACCGTGAAACTGTTACCCATAGATGGAGTCGTGTTTTCAACAAAAACGGTCAAAGTGCGGTTGAATGTGGAAGAATTTACGGAAGGAAGCCTGACGATTCCCGTAACCGGAGTGAATTTTCCGGCCGGTGAAAACCTGCTTTCCTTTCCGTCCAGTGTGAAAGTGACTTTTTTTGTTGCGTTATCGGCCTATTCCAAAGTTTCAGCAAAAGACTTTACGATAGCTGTCGATCGGGCCAACCTTTTGAAATCTGAAAAGATTTCACAGAAAGTCGCATTGACCAAAAGCCCCCAAAATGTGCGTAATCTCAGAATTTATCCTGAAAATGTCGATTGCCTGATAGAGAAAAAGTAAATGAAGATACTAGGTTTGACAGGTGGCATTGGAAGCGGTAAGACGGTTGTTGCCGAAACGCTTCGTATAATGGGTGTACCCGTTTACAATTCGGATGTACGTTCCAAGGTGCTTTGTGATACGGATGAAGAGTTGAAGCGATACCTTATCGATTTTTTTGGTCCGGAAATCTATGTAAATGGTCAAATGGACCGTTCTTACATGTCAAAACGAATATTCAACGATGAACGGACCCTCAAGGTTGTCAATGCGCTCATCCACCCGGCCGTTGAGCGTGATTTCAAATCATGGGTCGCGGAACATTTGAATTGTCCTGTGGTAGTACAGGAAACGGCGATCTTGTTTGAGGCAGGCCTGGAACATTTTTTTGACCAGATTATTTGCGTGACAGCACCCGAAGAGCTTCGGGTAGAACGCGTTTGTAAACGTAGCGGTTTGAGCCCCGAAGATGTAAGGGCACGCATAAACAATCAGATATCCGATAACGAGCGTATCAGTAAATCACACATCATTGTTGTAAACGACGGCATTCAACCCATCCTTCCTCAGGTTGAAAGAATTCTCTTAAAATTGTCTTAACACCTTTACAATTAATACACTTATAAATCACTAAAAGACTAACAAAAATGTTGAAGAAAGTTGTAGCTATTTCTGGAAAGCCAGGTCTATACAAAGTCATTTCTCAAGGTAAAAATATGTTGATTGTCGAATCCTTGACGGATGGTAAACGCATGCCCGCACACTCTACGGATAAAGTGGTTGCATTGAACGATGTCTCTATGTTCACCACGGGGGATGATAAACCGCTTCGTGAAATCCTGGAGGCTCTCAAAGCCAAGGAAAGTGGGGCTAAAGCTAGCATAGACCCCAAGTCTGATGCGAGTACCCTTCGTAATTTCTTTGCGGAAATACTCCCTGATTTTGACCGCGAACGAGTATATCCTACCGATATCAAGAAGCTGATCCAATGGTACAATATTCTGGTAGAAACAGGAAATGCCGATTTTTCAGTTGTAGAAGAGAATACAGAAGAAGCGGCTAAAGCATAACCGGAATTCTTAAGGAAAAAGATGGCGACAGAACACGAAATTATTTTGGTGAGCATCACCGGTGAAGACCGTCCTGGTGTAACCTCTGCCATGACGGAAGTTCTCGGACGCTTTGGCGCGGAGATTCTAGATATTGGTCAGGCAGACATTCACCATAGCCTTTCTTTTAGGTATTCTTTTTCGCATCCATGACAAAACCCATTCCGGTGATGCGATGAAGGAACTTCTTTTCAAAGCCTCGGAAATGGGAGTAAGCATCCGCTTTTCCTGGGTGTCGGATGAACATTACACCACCTGGGTCAATGCACAAGGAATGGGACGCTACATTGTAACATTGCTCGGAAAAAGTCTGTTAGCTGAACAGGTTTCCAGAGTGACCAAGGTGATAGCTGGAGAAAAACTCAATATTGATTCCATCAAACGCATTACGGGGCGAATTCCATTGGACAAGACCGATGAGGATGTGCGCTCATGTATTGAATTGTCCGTTCGCGGAGATCTCAAGAACAAGATGCAGATTCAGCGCAGTTTGGTCCAGCTTTCTGCCGAACTCAANGTGGATATATCTTTCCAGGAAGACAACATTTTCAGGNGAAACCGCAGGCTGATATGTTTTGATATGGATTCAACCCTTATCAAGACCGAAGTTATTGATGAGTTGGCCGACAGGGCTGGTGTAGGAGATCAGGTAAGGGCNATCACGGAGTCCGCCATGCGTGGTGAAATAGACTTTAAGGAAAGTTTTACCAGAAGGGTATCTCTTCTCAAAGGACTTGACGAGTCCATTATGAAAGAGATTGCGGAAAACCTGCCCATCATGGATGGAGCAGACAAGCTGATGTCCGTCCTGAAACGTTGCGGCTTTAAGGTCGCAATTCTCTCCGGTGGTTTTTCTTATTTCGGAGAGCATCTCAAAAAGCGTTTCGGAGTGGATTATGTCTATGCCAATGAGCTTGAAGTGGAAAATGGAAAACTGACAGGTAAGTACATTGGCGATGTTGTGGACGGAAAAAGAAAAGCTGAATTAATGCGCCTGATAGCTCAGGTTGAACATATTGATTTGCAGCAAACCATTGCTGTTGGTGATGGTGCCAACGATTTACCCATGATAAACCTTTCCGGTTTGGGTATAGCCTTTCATGCCAAGCCTAAAGTTAAAGAGAGTGCAGGCCAGTCCATATCAACCATTGGGCTGGATGGTATTCTTTATTTTCTTGGGTTTAGGGATAAACACATTGATCAAAATTTTGAATCTTTTACTAAAAAACAGACATTATGAATGTAGATGATGAAGATTTCATGGAGTACGATGACGATGAAGCCATCAAGTTTATTCGTAACCAATTGCCTCAGGAGCTGAAAGAAAAGTTTAGCGACGATGATCTGAACTATCTGGTGGATCTCATTTATGAGTTTTATGAAAAGAAAGGCTATCTGAAGGACGAAGAGACGGAAGTTGATATAGATTTGGATGAATTGACGGCTTTTGTCGTCAAGAACGCAAAAAAGGATAAAGTTGGAGTCTATACCGAGGACGAGATCCATTTTGTAGTGGATGCGGAAATTGCATATTGCGACAGTTTGGGCATTTTTGAATAAAACGTATCTGAATAAACAAAAAGTGGGAAACCCGTATGTTCGGTTTCCCACTTTTTTTATTGGATCCTGTAAGTGAAACTTACTTTCTGTTTATTTGCTATGCTTTTCCTTGAGGGCTGCGTAGATTTTAGCCTCGATTTCTTCTGCCAGCTCAGGGTTTTCCTTCATGAGATCTTTTGTCGATTCACGACCTTGTGCTAGTTTGGTCTCACCGTAGCTGAACCAGGAACCGCTCTTTTTGACGATGCCATATTCAACACCAAGGTCAACGAGTTCCCCTGAATGGGAAATGCCTTCGCCATACATAATGTCAAATTCTGCTTTACGGAATGGGGGAGCCACCTTATTTTTGACAACCTTGACGCGGGTCTGGTTACCCGTAGATTCGTCTCCGTCCTTGATTTGGCCGATACGACGGATGTCGAGGCGGACGGAAGCATAGAACTTCACGAGCATTACCACCTGTTGTGGTTTCCGGGTTGCCGAAAACAACGCCAATCTTGTCACGCAGCTGGTTGATAAATATGCAGGTGGTATTGGTNTTGTTGATGGCGGCCGTTAGCTTACGTAAGGCCTGGGACATCAAGCGGGCTTGCAGGCCCATCTTGGAATCACCCATATCGCCTTCTATTTCGGCTTTGGGGGTTAGTGCTGCAACCGAGTCGATGACGATGATGTCGATTGCTGAAGAACGGATCAACTGCTCGGTAATCTCCAGGGCTTGTTCACCACAGTCCGGTTGGGAAATCCAGAGATTTTCTACGTCAACACCCAGTTTGGAAGCATAGAATCGGTCAAAGGCATGCTCTGCATCGATAAAAGCAGCTATACCTCCGGCTTTTTGCGCTTCTGCAATTGCATGTATGGCCAGGGTTGTTTTACCGGAAGATTCCGGGCCGTATATTTCAATGACACGTCCACGGGGATAACCGCCGACTCCCAAAGCAGCATTCAACGAAATGGAGCCGGTAGAGATGACGGGGATATCTTCGATGGCCTCATCACCCATTTTCATGATAGAACCTTTGCCGTAGCTTTTTTCGATTTTTTTCCATTGCAGCCTGAAGGGCTTTCAGCTTTTCGTTTGCCGGAGACTTTTCTTCAGCTGGTTCTTTTTCTTTTGCCATTGTATTTAATTATGAATGGTTAATTGTTTTGGTCAAAGATAAGTCAAATA
>Ga0065701_1012633_pt1 | contig 31982 bp, 26 predicted proteins | sample Biomet1_FD_59088 | JGI IMG/M metagenome (GOLD analysis project Ga0065701, IMG submission 59088) | Microbial communities from bioreactor (seeded with anoxic lake sediment) at LBNL, California, USA - Biofuel metagenome 1 version 3... | ecosystem: Engineered > Bioreactor > Anaerobic > Unclassified ...
AACAACCTCGTAGACCAGATGGTGCAAACCTTTCAGTCCTGTATCACCAATATACATGGAAGGGCGCTTACGCACAGCCTCCAGTCCTTCAAGAACCTGAATACTATCCGCTGAATAAGCTTGACTAGCAGCGTCCAATCTTTCTTCTTCACTCATAAAATTGTCAATTTCTGATTAAAATCAATAGCCTTAAACTATACAAATCAAGCATTTGCCGGATCGTATAAAAAACAAACGCATCTGTGATAACGATACGTTCAAACGATGTTTTGTTCATATCAGGGTCACAAACGACGCCTTTTTAGATTAACAAGCAAATATAGGAAAACTTCACGACAAAAGCATCAAGCCATCAAGCCTTTTTTTGAGTTTGGTCCAACAAAAAAAGGCCGCATCTTTCGATACAGCCCTGCTTTTATATAGGGTTTGATTAAAGCTTGTTGACGCCTTTTGCAAGCTTGGACTTCAAGTTGGCAGCCTTGTTCTTATGAATGATATTCCTTTTTGCCAGCTTATCCAACATCGCAGTAACCTTTGGAAGCAAAGCAGCAGCTGCTTCTTTCTCGGTAACAGAACGCAAGTCGCGAACAGCGTTACGAGTTGTTTTTGCATAATAACGATTGTGCAGACGCTTGGTTTGCGTTTGACGAATTCTCTTCAAGGATGATTTGTGATTTGCCATATCGACTAATCTATTTAATTTATATTTTTACTTGTAGCCCATAGGGGAGTCGAACCCCTCTTTCAAGAATGAAAATCTTACGTCCTAACCGATAGACGAATGGGCCAGCCTGTTGCTCTGGTCTGATTTAATGTCCGTTGACATTGACCTTGAAAGCGGGTGCAAAGATAGAATGCTTTTTTGGATTGGCAAACGTTTTCATGGAAAATTTTCAAGAATTTTGCCGTCTGCCTCTCTCAAGTCTGTTTACTCAGTTATTTGCAACCACCGGCCTNAAAGTGCTCCGATAACGCTCTGAATCATCCAGAACCTTGATCGCTTCTTTCAGGCATGGATCGTACTTGAGAGATTGCTGCATTTCACCGGCCTGATGGTAATATCTGCTTACAATTTCGGAGCTAAGGAGCAATTCGATCTCTTCACGGAAGGTCTTGAAATCGGTATCGAGGTCACGGTTCAGCTTTGCCCCCAAGGCATCCATTTCCGGTTGTACATCCTTGGTATAACCTTCCGATTCCAAAAGACCTTTCAACTTATTGAAGGCTTTCTTACTCTGGCTTTCGTACGTAAAGTCTTTGCTTTTCACAAATGCCAGAAAATCCTGATAATCGGTATCGGAAAGCTTAAAAGTAGAGACCGGACCGATCTTCTCATGACTTCTGTAATACTTGTTGGCATAGTCGAAAAAGTACATACCGTCCAGTAAATAGTAACTAATGGAAGCGCCACGGTCATCCTTACACTCTATATCAGGCTGAATACCGCCGCCATCCCTGACTTTTCTTCCGGCATGGGTCTGAAATTCGGTGGTCAGGCTGTCAGGAATGCGTCCNACACTGCCGTCTTCGTTACGATTGGAGTAATCAATGGCCTGAATGCACCGGCCACTGGGAATGTAATATTTGGCAGTAGTGACTTTCAAGACACCATTGAAAGGAATATTCCGGGTGGTTTGCACCAGCCCTTTTCCGTAAGTTCTGGTTCCAAGTATAACCGCTCTGTCAAGATCCTGCATCGCACCACAAACAATTTCCGAAGAAGAGGCAGAACCGCTGTTGGCCATGATCACAATGGGCATGACAGTATCTACAGGTTCACGGGTTGTCTTGTAAGTTTGATCCCACTGGTGAACCTTACCCCTGGTGCTGACAATTTCTTTACCCTGAGGCACAAACAGGTTGCAAATGGAAACAGCCTCATCAAGCAGACCTCCACCATTGCCTCTCAAATCAAGAATCAACTTTTCCGCGCCTTGCTTTTTCAGATCGGCAAGGGCCTGATGCACTTCCTGGGAAGCCTTACTGGTAAAGCCGCTCAGATTAATGTATCCCACTTTATCGGCCACCAGTCCGTGATAGACGACCTGATTGATAACCACCAGCTCACGGATGATTTTCTTTTCAATGGGCTTAGAGAGGCCTTCACGTTGAATCTTAAGCACAACCTCCGTGCCTGGCTGACCTTTAAGCAAATCACTGGCCTGGGTAAGAGTTTCCTTCACCATTTTCACCCCGTTGATTTCCAACAGGACATCTCCGGCAAGTATCCCATATTTGTGAGCAGGCGTATTTTCATAGACATCCTGCACCACTATTTTTCCATTACTCTGAGCAATCATAGCACCCACTCCTCCGTATTCGCCCGTGGTGAGAAACTTAAAGTCTCCGGTTTCCGACTCCGGCATATAATTGGTATAGGGGTCAAAGGAAGACATCATGCCATTAATACTGTTTTTCAGCACTTTTTCAGGCTTGATGCTATCCACATAAAACTGATTGAGTTCCCGATACAGAGAATGCAGAATGTCAAAATTCTTGGAAATCTCAAAATCCTTAACATCGTTTGACGCGCAATAGGCTGGATTGCACAAGCCGGCAAGAAGCATCAACGCAAGAAAACCCGTTTTTTTATTGATCATAGAAGTTTTTGATTCTTTTTATTTAAACCTTGCAACAGTTAAAAGTTTGAGCGGATCAGATCCCAGGTGGTGTCCGTCATTTTGGGGCCCATTACCTCGATGACTCTTCCAGCTGTAATGGTGCCATAACGGGTACAGTCTGCCAAACTTTGTCCGGTGGACAAACCATAGATAAAACCAGCGGCAAAAAGATCTCCGGCGCCAGTGGTATCCACGCAATTGGCCTGAATGGCAGGCACAAAGACTTTTTCATTTCCGCGGATAGCCATAGCCCCACGTTCACCCACCTTCACAACCGCTATCTCCACCTGACTGGCAATGGATTCCAAAGCCTCAGCCGGTTGCAGCCCCGTCAAAGCCTTGGCTTCTTCTTCGTTTGCAAAGACAATATCAACGTAAGACGATACGATGTTGTTCAAAAAGTCCAGATTATCTTCCACCACATTGAAGCTGGCCAGATCAAGCGCCACTCTCAAACCTTCCTTCCTGGCTGTTTGCACCGCTTTCAGTATCAGTTCATGGTTTTGCACCAGATAGCCTTCTATATAGAAAAGATTGGAATCACGAAAATAATCCGGTCTGATATCTTCCGGCAAAAGGTTGGCGGCAGCTCCAAGATAGGTAGCAAAGGTTCTTTCACCATCGGGGCTCACAAAGACCAGACATTGACCGGAAGCCAGTGCCCCGTTTAGAAGATAGGATTGAACACCATAAGATTGTAGGTCCTGCTCGTAATTCAGCCCTACTTCATCCCGATAGACTTTACCGATAAAACCGGAAGCCACCCCCAGCCTGGAAGCACCGGTTATAGTGTTCGCAGCCGATCCCCCGCACACCAAATGCTTGGGCAAATGAGCTACTCGGGCACTAATCCGAAAAAACTGTTCCTGATTTATGAGTTGCATGCTACCTTTTGGCAAATCCAATTCCTTGAGCAAATCGTCAGAGTCGATGGACATTAAGACATCGGTCAACGCATTTCCCATTCCTAAAAGTCGAATCATTGTCTAAATTTTTCCGCAAAGATATTGCATAATTCGAGAAATACCCTTACTTTTGCACCGCATTTTGTTAAAAGAATGCAACACTCTTCAGTAGCTCAGTTGGTTAGAGCACCTGACTGTTAATCAGGGGGTCGTAGGTTCAAGTCCTACCTGAAGAGCGATTTTACAAAGACATATATTCTTCAGTAGCTCAGTTGGTTAGAGCACCTGACTGTTAATCAGGGGGTCGTAGGTTCAAGTCCTACCTGAAGAGCGGAAAAGCCAGCAGGGATGCTGGCTTTTTTTACTAATAAAATAGCTCATCGGTCGCTTCCGACCATAAAAATTGGGAACCATGACACAACATCCCCTCGACAAATTCAGGTTTTGCCCGGCATGCGGTTCAGCCCACTGGGAAATCAACAACGAGAAATCAAAACGCTGTGAAAGTTGCGGTTTCGTGTATTACGCAAACGCATCTGCAGCCGTTGCCGCCTTGATCCAAAATGGCAATGGAGACCTGCTGGTCTGTCGTCGAGCCAAAGATCCGGCAAAAGACACACTCGACCTGCCAGGAGGTTTTGTCGACATGGAGGAAACCATCGAAGAAGCACTACGCCGTGAGATCATGGAAGAATTGGGTCTGAACATCACAGACATCCGGTTTTTCAGATCTATCCCCAATGAATACCTTTATTCAGGAATGGTGATACACACCCTGGACTTCCTTTTCCTGTGCAAAACGGATAACGAGCAGAATCTGAAAACAATGGATGATGTTTCCGACGCTTTTTTTATGCCGGTTAACACTATTTCACCACAGGACTTTGGCCTAAATTCAATAAAAAAAGGTATCATTGCATTTTTAAAAGAAATCAGATGAAGCGAATCATATTAGCAGGATTGTTTTTGAGCCTTTCTTCTACGGCAGCCTTTTCACAAAAAATCGAAGCGAAAGAAGATCCTGACCAACTTTTTTATTTAGCAACTGAACAGTTCAGGGAAAATGAATTTCCCAGTTGCTACCGCACCATTGAAACCTGGTTTGAAAAGTCGGAAAACCCGACACTGCTTGAAGAAGCCTCCTTTTTACGGGCTTCAGCAGCCTACGAACTCAACAAAAGGGAAACCAGCGTGCTGCTAATCCAGTTTCTCGAAAACTATCCTGGCTCACCACACGCACCCAAAGCTTATTATTTGTTGGGATGCTCAGCCTTGAACGCAGGTGCATACAAGGATGCCATGGATTTTTTCAGCCATTGCCCGGAATCGGAGCTTAGCAAAAACGAAAAAATGGACTATCAGTTCCGTATGGCCTATGCCTCTCTGCAGTTGAACAATTTTGAGACAGCGCGCAAGCTTTTCCGTGGCTTAATGGATGGAGACAACCGCTATGTTGGGTCAGCCACCTATTTCTACTCTTACATGGATTACGCCGAAGGCAACATGAAAGAAGCCATGATCGGTTTCAATAAAATTGCCAATCACGCCCAGTACAAAGACGCCGTTCCCTATTTCAAGCTGCAGATGCTTTATCTGGAAGGCAAGCTCGATGAGATGCTGCAAAAAGCCGGCGAGCTCATGGAGAAAAATCCCACAACCGAACAAAAGACCGAGCTGGTACGACTCATGGGAGCAGCCTGGTTTGACAAAAAAGACTTCCGTCAGTCTCAGACATACTACATGCAGTATCTGGCACTCAACCCCAAGATACTCCGTTCGGACCTTTACCGCATCGGCGTAAACTATTACAGCCAGGGAAAATACGACACATCCATAGAATACCTGTCCAAAGTAACCGAGCCAAGCGATGCCCTTACCCAAAGTGCCACCTACCATCTTGGGCTTTGCTACCTCAAACAAGGGAAAAAAGACATGGCCCGCATCAGCTTCCAACAGGCATCCCTGACCAACTTTGACCAACCCACCAAAGAAAAGGCACTGTACAATTTCGCCCTGATTTGCTACGATACATCCTTTTCCCCTTTCAATGAACAGGTTAAGGCCTTTCAGCGCCTGTTGACGGAGTTTCCCAAATCACAATTTACAGAAAACGTTTACAGCTATCTGGCTGACGTCCTGCTCTCTTCAAAAGAATACGAATATTCCCTCTCGGTTATACAGAAGATTGCCAACCCTGACAAGAAACTCCTGCAAGCCAAAGGTCAGTTACATTTCCTACTTGGAGTCGACAAATTCAACAACAATCAATTCCAGGAAGCGACCGACAATTTTTCCAGATCCATCGATGTATACGAAGGCCTTGCCCAACCTGCATCCGAAGGCTACTTCTGGAGAGGAGAAGCCAGATACCAGCTCAAGCAGCTTGATGCAGCCATCCTGGACTACAAACGCTTCGCCAGCAGCAAGGATGCCACCAAGATGAGCGAATATCCCATCGTCTCCTACAACCTGGGATATTGCTTCTTCAATTCACAAAAATACGCCGAAGCCAGAACCTGGTTTGAAAAGTATACGGCGCAGGCTTCCATCAAGAAAGACAAAGGCTACCCGGACGCACTCAACCGCATCGCCGACTGTTATTTTCAGGAGAAGAACTATATAAAAGCCGAAAAGTTCTATCAAAATGCCGACGTCAATTCCAAGGACGGAAACGACTACGCCGTTTACCAAAAAGCTTTCTGTCTTGGACTTCGCAAGAAATACAGCGAAAAAATCGAGCTGCTGAAAAACTTTGCAACCCGCTTTCCTCAATCGGACTATACGGACGATGCCATGTTCGAGACAGGCCGCACCTATGTTCAGCTGCAGAAACCAGAACAGGCCATCGCCTCCTTCAATGATCTGATGAAAGCCTACGGAAGCAGTCCGCTGGCACGAAAGGCCGGTATCCAGATTGCGCTCCAGTACTTCAATCAGGACAAGCATGACAAGGCCATCACCGCTTACCAAAAAGTAATCGAACAATACCCGGGCAGCGAAGAAGCCCAGGTAGCACTGAGTGACCTTAAAATGATCTATATCAACAAAAATGCGGTGGAAGACTATGTTGCCTATGCCAAGACACTGGGAAATGTAGCCGGTTTGCAAGCCGGGGAACAGGACTCTCTCACCTACATTGCCGCAGACCATCTGCTGACAAACAATGAACCCCAAAACGCAGAAAAAAGTTTTCAGGCATACCTTGAGGCATATCCTACAGGAGCATTCTGCACAGAAAGCCACTATCAAATGGGACGCTTACTGCTTGACGACGGCAAGAAAGAAGAAGCTCTCGGACATTTCGAATTCGTAGCCAAACAAAGCGGTCACAAGTTTCAAGCCGACGCCATCGCCCAGTCTGCCATGCTCTACTACGACAAGAAGGACTACGACAAGGCTCTTGCCACCTACGAACAAATGGAGACACTTGCACCAGACCGCAACACACGTATAACTGCACGTCTTGGAATACTCCGCTGCAAATACTCCAAAGACGATACAAAAGAAGCAATCACGCAGGCTACCGCATTACTCAAAGAGCAGAGCCTAAATGCAGACATGATGCGCGAGATCCGGTACTACCGTGCCTTATCCATGATTGCCAGCGGTCAGAAAGACAAAGCAAAAGCCGATCTGGAAGTCTTGTCCGTCGAGGCGCAAACCGCTTACGGTGCCGAAGCCCGTTACCGTTTGGCAGACTATTACTACGGCAAAAACAACCTGACAGAAGCTGAGAAAATCATACAGANGTTTATCAAGGAAGGGACATCTCAGTCTTACTGGCTGGCCAGATGCTTCGTTCTGCTGGCTGACATCCACATCCAAAACAAGGACGATTTCCAGGCCAAACAGTACCTGTTGAGTTTAAAAGAAAATTACACCGAAGACAACGATATCCAGGAAATGATTTCCACACGTCTGAGTGCCATAGCCAAAAGAAGCAGATAACTTATGAAGACATATACGATACTTGTTCTTGCCGGATGTACGCTGACGACATCCCTGAACGCACAAACAGCCAAAAAGACGCAGACGGAAAAAGATACCCTTATCCAAAGGGATCTGGTGTTAGGAAAAAGAATACGAACCCACCGTCCAGAATGCAGAGAAAATCATCATCTATCCGGACATAGAAATGCAAGCCATAGAAAAACAACCTATGGCCTTTTCCATCGCGGAGAGCCCCACCACAGTTCAGGGTGACTACAACCCACTTCCTGCTGCGGGTATCCAGATGACCTATCCGGCCAGTCAACAGTTCGGTTTTCTACGTCTTGGAGTAGGTGGACACAAGTCCTTCCTGGGAGATGCCCAGATCAACCTGATACGTCAGTCCAAACAAACCCTGGACTTCAGCTTCAACCACCGCTCTGTATTTGGCGACATCACCAACTCTGCCGACGAGACCCAAAGAGCCTATTCCAATAAGAACAACCTCGCAGCAAGCTATAAGCGTTACCAGGAAAACACGGAACTGAGTGCCAGTTTCACTGAAACATACAACGCCTGGAACTATTTTGGAAGCTGGGGTACAACAGGTTCGACGGCCAATCTGGTGGTACCAGACGGCCAGTGGTCGTCCGACACCAGGTTAGGCTTCGCTCTCAAATCCAGAGATCAGGGCCAACCATTGTCCTGGAATGTGGATGCAGCAAGCCACATTTACCGTCTTGGAAGAGGTGTACTTGCCGCAGGTTCCACCGATGAGGAAAAAGGCGGACGTGAAAAAGAAATCAGCATCAAAGCCAACATCAATTACGACCGCAGCGATCTGTTCCATTATGGCATCGACGCCAAATTGCGTAGTTTCTCCTACCATACCCCAAAAAGCATCAACGCCTCAGACGAGAATTTCGGAGACAGAGGCTGGTTTGAATTCACTCCATACGCCAGAATGATATACAAACAATGGGTAGTGATGGGAGGCATCAGACTGGCTATCCCCACTCTTGAAACCGAGAGGGTCAAGGCCAATATCGTAGCCTCTGCTTCCAGAATGCTGGACGAACAGACCTCTGTCAATGTGACGTTGGGTGGAGGTGTAAATCCGCTTTCCTACCGTGAAGGCATCGGAATGAACCCATATCTGGATCCCGCCACCCGCCTCAAATCGACCTGGAAAGTGATAGACCTGACCGCAGGCATCGACTTCAGACCTTACCGCAACCTGCGATTGAGTCCGGTATTCGAATACGACGTCACCAAAAATGCTCCCTTTTTCCACAACGGAAACGCAGGATCCTTGCTCAATGATGCCTATCTGTCCTATGGTCAACTCTTCTCCGCCGAATACATGACATCCAACCACTTCAAGGTCGGAGCTAGCGGACTCTACACCTACGGTAGCCTGCTCACGGTACTGGGAGAACTGAACTACAACCAGTACCTGAACTACAGTGAAAACGACGAAGTGGACAACCTGTTGAAGGACAACGGCCGAAAAGCCTGGTACAAGCCGGGTCTTGAAATGCGTCTCAGGGCCGACATCTCCGCCACCGAGAAGCTGAACCTTTTTGTTGACTACAGGATGGAGGCTCTCCGATATGCTGCCGACAACACAAGCTTCTGCAGAAAGATGGACGGTATCAACAACCTGACCATAGGTGGAAATTACAAGCTTATAAAGGATGTAGACATCTTCCTTCACCTAAACAACCTGCTGGACGAACGCACCGAAATCTGGTACGCCTATCCTGTACACGGATTTACCGCAGTAATAGGAGGCTCCGTCAATTTCTAAGAGCCCCCCTGAAAGGCTTTAAAGAAATCTGCCATGCTGATCAAAATCAAAGCCATCGTCCTGAATTGTCTGGCATACAACGACACCACCAACATCGTCCATTTGTACACCGAGGAGTTCGGTCGGATGAGCTATCTGGCCTCAAAAAGCCGCAACAAGCGTTCCAATCTGAAAAGCGCCTTTTTCCAACCCCTGTCCCTGGTCGAGATAGAAGCCGACCACAAAGGCAGTCGTCAACTGCAGCGCATCAAGGAAATCCGTAGTATCTACAATTTTACGGGTATTCCTTACGACCCGGTTAAGAGCGCCTTATCCTTTTTCCTGGCTGAAGTCTTGTACCGCGCCCTGCGTGAAACAGAGAAAAATCCCGCTCTCTTCGGATATCTCTGCAGTTCCATCCAACTGCTCGACCTCTGCGAAAAAGGGCTAGGCAACTTTCATCTGGTCTTTCTCATCAAGCTCACCCGCTTTCTGGGCTTCTACCCCAATGTGGAAGAGCAGCATCCCCACTGGTTTTTCGATCTGCAGGGAGGTTCCTTTACCCCAACACGTCCATTGCACAACGCCTGGCTCACTCCAGCTGAGGCTGAGCGTTTCGCCACCCTCATGCGTATGAATTTCGACAACATGCAAGCCTTTCAGTTTGAACGCCATCAACGCGTAGAGCTTCTTCGCCAGATGCTCAACTACTATCGCATGCACCTGACCGATTTTCCCGGCATCAAGTCTCTGAGCGTCCTGCAGGAACTTTTTGATTGAGGTACAAATAAAATCCGCAATTTTGGATAAGACATAATCCAATGTATGTCATTACTTTTGCATTAACCGATTGGTATCAATTCACTCATACTTCAAAAACTTAAATTATGGAACAGAAATTTTGTCAAAGCTGCGGAATGCCCATGACCGCCCCCGAACATTTCGGAACCAATAAAGATGGCAGCGCCAACACCGATTATTGCAGTTACTGCTTCAAAGACGGGCAGTTCACCAACAACATGACTATGGATGAAATGATTTCCCATTGCGCACAATTTGTGGATGAATTCAACAAGGACAGCGGTCAGAAACTGACCAAAGAAGAAGCCATCAGTCAAATGAAACAATTCTTCCCGCAGCTGAAACGCTGGAAACAGCAATAAAACGTTTTCTTTGCAGAAGTAAACAGGGAATTCATGGAACCTTCTTATTGCCAGAGTTGCGGTATGCCACTTTACACCCTTGAAAACCATGGGACCGATAAAAATGGTTCCAGAGTGGAAGATTACTGCCAGTACTGTTACCAGGAAGGTCAGTTCACTTCTGACTGCACCATGGAGGAAATGATCCAGCTTTGTTCCAAATATGTAAAGGAATGGAACAACTATTCCGATCGGACTTACACCAAGGAAGAAGCTGTCGCACAAATGCACAGGCAGTTCCCTCTCCTTAAACGCTGGGCAAGCAAGGAGGAAACCCAAAATATGTACTACCAAGCCATTGGCAGAGTCTTGGACTACATCCGCGAGCATCTGAACGAGCGTCCCGACCTGGAAGCCCTGGCCGGGGTTGCCCATATTTCATCTTTCCATTTCCATCGAATTTTCAAAGCCATCACCGGAGAGAATGTGGGGAAATACAGGCAGAGATTATGCATGGAATATGTCGCTTCCCAATTGCGATCCACCTCTAACGACCTTACGCTGGAGCAACTGGCTTTGGAGACCGGCTATAATGGAGTGCAGGCTCTTTCCAAAACATTCAGGAAACATTATGGTGTAGCACCTACGACTTTCAGGAAAGCGCAAGATCGGATTCGTAAGGAAAGAATCAGATTCGTTCCCGAAATCCGCATAGTAGAGTCTATGAACCTGATCTACACACAAACTGCAAGTAAAGAAAATACGCCCCAGACATACAAGAAAATCTGGGAAAAACTGATTCAATTTGCTATAGACAATGATTTATGGAGCAAAAAGACTGAGATTATAGGGCTTGGTTTTGATGACCCAGACTCTGGAAATCCAGTCCAATCAAAGTTCTATGCCTGTATCAGTACTCAAAAATTTGCAGAACCGAATGATGAATTTGGAACCAGAATTCTTGAAGGTGGACTTTTTGCCATCTTCACGTTGAAAGGATCCTACAAAGATCTCTCAGATCTTTATAAAGCCGCTTACTTCGATTGGTTACCCGGCAGCGACTATGTCTTGCGCAAAGGACTGGCTTTCGAGAAGTATCTCAATGATCCATTTTCGGTCAAGGAACAGGATGTGCTGACGGAAATCTATCTACCGGTTTCACCTTCGGCGCAATGATCCTGTCTATTTGCGCGTATCCTCGGCTAAGCGATTGAAGGGTATAAAGAACGAAAAATCCGGAAGTCAAGCGAGCCACTGCCCGTTTCTTCCGGATTCCACCTATTAGAAACCTAATCAACTTTATAGACCAATACTTCTTATTTCAAATTCTTCGATATCCAGTTATCCAGAGCTAATTTGCCGCCACCACCAATCATGACTGCCAATGCAAGCCCAATAATTAGTATGAAATACTCCATGCCTTCTCCGGTCTGATTTCCCATCCAGTTCATGAAGAATCCGTTGCCTGCATGGCCACCAAGGATCATGGCACCAGACATGGTAAGGGCTATCGAGAAAGCCATGAAGCGGGTTCCCAGTCCAAGGAGGACACCGATACTGCCGGCAAATTCGGCCATGATGACAAGAAAGGCGATAACAATAGGCAGTCCCATAGAGTGCATGCCATGAAGTGTTCCTTCAAAGCCGTAACCTCCAAACAAACCAAACACCTTCTGCAGGCCATGAGGAAGAAGAACAACGCCCAATGCAAAACGGGCTATAAACAGGGACCAAGAATGAGTATCCGTTGCGAAAAATGATTTAATTGCTTTCATAATGCTTTGTATTTAAATATTTTACCAATTCATGGGAACTTCCATGACCAGAATCCTGGAGGAAGTCAATGATTCAATCTCTATAGCGTCGGCATCGGTGACCCCAAGACCATCCCTGCTTTCCAGAATATTTTCTGCTATCCTGACACGACCATCAAGCAGAAAGAAGTAAACACCTGAACCTGATTTCCGAAGGGTATAGGAACCTTTCCAACCTTGTGAAAGATCGCCCATATGAAACCAGGCATCCTGTCCTATCCATGCACCCTCATCTTCAGGGTTGGGAGAAACAATCTGGTACAGGACATCGGTTCTGGCAATATCAACCAAGGATATCTGGCTATAGCGAGGTGTTGTATTTTTTTCCTTGGGGAAAATCCAGATTTGCAAAAACCGGGCTTCTATATCGGAATCTTTGTTGTATTCACTGTGAAAAAGGCCTGTACCTGCACTCATAACCTGTATCTCACCTTGGCCGATCACAGCCACGTTGCCCATATTGTCGCGATGCTCCAAAGTTCCGGCCAAAGGTATGGACACGATCTCCATATTGTCGTGGGGATGCATCGAGAAACCTTCCCCGCCCGAAATACGGTCATCGTTGAGTACGCGCAGCGCTCCAAAATGGATGCGTTCAGGATTGTAATAATTTGCAAAACTGAAAGTGTGGTGGGTATCGAGCCAACCATGGTTGGCGTGTCCCCTGCTTGCTTCTTTATATACTATCGTTTTCATTTGGCTTATCTTTCTTTTGATGTGACAAATGTACGGCGGGAAAAAGCAGTGGGAAGTAAAGAAATCAGGCAGTTGATTGCAAAAATCAGGACTGGGCTACAGAATTCCGAAATTCCATAGGAGTAAGACCAGTCATTTTCTTAAAAAAGTTATTAAAATGAGCCGATTCCTCAAAGCCAAGGGTATACGCCAGCTCCTTGTTGCTGAGGGTTGTAAATATCAGGGCCCGCTTGGCTTCGATAATGAGCTTGTTCTGGATATGATCCTTAGCTGAAACGCCGGTGAGGTTCTTGAGCGTCTTGTTCAGATAATCGGGGGTAACAGAGAGCGCGGAGGCATAGTCCGAAACCATATGGTCGATGGCGAAACGTCTGTCGAGCAATTGTCTGAAGGGACGCAACAGATGATTTCCACTTTCCACGAGTTGGGTATTGTCTCCATGCGAAAGACTGCAATTGTTGTTACACTGAATCAGAAACAGCCTGACCAGAGAGCCAAAAGCCTCGGTGGTGAATTTCTCAAGCGATTTGGTGAAGTACGACATTTGCTCAAGCAAGTTCTGATAAATGGGCATTTCCTCTTCCCTGACAGACATGGGAGGTGAAATACCATACTCATTGAACAGGTAAATGTCCTTAATCATTTTATCGGAAATAGCGTTGGTTACCAGAAAATCCTCCATAAAAAGGATAATCCTGCCTTTGGGCGGCCTGAAAAAAAGTAATTGGTGCATCTGTCCGGGCATGACAAAAAAAATGGAACGGTCTTCCACCTTATATTCGTTGAAATCCACATAATGGATACCCTGCCCTTCCTCAATGAAGATGATGGCATAGTATTCGTGACGGTGGGGCCGCTCAGACTCACGGAATTCTTCCGTATAGATATCTGCAAGATCCTTGAGCGCGAAGCCTCCGGGATTGCCGGAACTTTCGGCAAAAGTATAGGTCCGTATGTCTGTATGCCTGGTTATCATATCTATAATCCGCTAAAGTCCACATTATCAAACCGGAGCGAAGGTATCAGATAAGCACTGTTCGATCTTGGATCGTTGCCTATTTCCGAAAGTTGATTCCACAAGCGAAGCATATTTCCCGTTATATTCATTTCCGAAACGGGCTGGGATATCTTTCCATTTTCAAGGAGAAAACCTTCAATGCCAAAAGAGAAGTCTCCGGACGAGCTATTGCTGTTTCCTCCGTTAAAACCGGTCACCAGAATGCCTCTTTCCACCGAAACAATTATTTCTTCCATGCTGCGATCCCCACATTCGAGTATCAGGTGCGAAGGTGCGCTGATTGTAGGCTCAACCTCCATCTTAAGAGCATTGTAAGTATCTATGAAATAGGTTTCCAACACTCCCTTGTTGAAGACGTAGCGTTTCGTTGTCGCTACTCCTTCGTTGTCGAAATAACGGGAACCAAANCCATGAGAAACATGCGGATCATCTATCAGGGTCAACTTATTGGAAAAGACCTGCTGGCCTTTCCTNTCGAGCAAAAAGGAGTTTTTTTGTTGCAGGGCAGATCCGCTCAAAGCAGAAAGTACAGGCGAAAGCAAACGCACGCTGTTAAGGTTATCCACCACCATGGTGTAACTTCCGGAACTGGCTTTTTTCTGCCCCAGCTTGCGCAGGGTCCGTTCCAGGGCAACCTTGCCGATGCCTTTCTTGATAAGGTCGTCAAATGAAAGTGCCTGGTCGTACCAGAAAGACTCGGGTCTGGATTCCCCTTCCCCTTTTACGGAAACGCTCACCATCAGGCTGAAATAACTTACCGCACTTTCTCCTTCAAAACCGTTGCTGGTCACAAGATAGGAAAAAGACTCTCCGTCACTGTACGAAGACTGTACGGATAGAATTCGTTCATCTGTACCCAGAATCTCATTGGCAGCATCGCAGGCCAACTGCAATTTTTCATCCGGTGGAAGTACATCTATTTCTGAATCATAGAGCGAAAGATCCGGAGCTCCTCCTTTATAGTAAAGTTCGGGGGTGGGCAATTGACGGTAAGTATCGGGTGCCAGAAAACGAACAGACTCAACAGCGTTGGCAATAAACTTGCTGAGTTCGTTTTTCTCCATGCGGTTGGTCGAAAAAGATCCATAACGCCCATCCACGTAGAGGTAAAAGACCATTTGGTTCTCAGAAGACTGCTGCAACTTATCCAGTTGCCTGTCGCGAATTTCGAATTCCGTATCGGATCCGGAGTAGACAGAAACCTTGGCAGACTGGCAACCTTGGGCGAGACTGAAATTCATGGCCCATCTGGCCAATTCTTTATATTCTTTTGAAATCATCTTTTTACTTTTTAACTTAAACCGCCAACCGTCAATTTTCCAATCAATGCAGAAGGCATACCGCAAGTCACCGGACAGCTCTGTCCATCCTTACCACAAGTCCAGGTGCCGTTGTCCATCAGATAATTGTCGGCAACCATAGTCATGTCAGCCAGTGCTTTAGGACCATTACCGATTATATTGATATCCTTGATGGGCTGGGTCAGTTTTCCATTCTCGATAAGATAGCCTGATTTCACGAAAAAGGTAAAGTCACCTGCACCTATTTGCACCTGTCCGTTGGTAAAGGAATTCACGAAGACTCCATTCTTGACGGAAGCAATCATGTCTGCTTCGGAAGCATTTCCGTTCTCCATATAGGTGGCCCGCATACGTGGAATGGGCATCTGGCGGAAAGATTCTCTCCTGCCGTTTCCGGTGGAGGGAGTATTGAAATGTTTGGCACTGATACGATCATGGAGATAGGAAGAAAGCACCCCCTGTCGTACAATATACGTCTTCTGTCCGTCCACACCTTCATCATCGATGTTGACAGATCCACGGTTGAGAGGTATGGTCCCGTCATCCACCACATTGATGAAATCACCGCAAATTTTCTGATGAAGCATATCGGAGAAAATGGAAGTACCTTTACGGTTGAAGTCGGCCTCAAAGGCATGTCCGATTGCTTCATGCAAAAAGATTCCCGATCCTCCCGCACCCAGAACAACAGGCATTTCGCCTCCCTTCGGCTTGATGGCTTCGTACATAATGGCCGTCTCCTTAACCGCCTCCTGTGCTATGGTTTCCACGATTTCATCGGTCAAAAATTCAAATCCCATTCGAAATGAACGGGCTGCTCTGCCGTTCTCATATACCCCATTCGCAAACATAACACAGTTAGCTGTCAGGGAAACCATAGGNCGATAGTCGTAAAACATGACACCTTCTGAATTTACGAAAAATATATGGGAAGAAGAATCCGAAAGATTTACCACCACCTTGTTCACTCTTTCATCCTTGGCAAAAATGCTGTCGTTCAGCTTCTGTACAAAAGGAATACGTTGCTTGATGGATATATCCTCCCAGGATTGCTGAATGGAATAGTAGTTTTTGGAATACACCTTTTGCACAAACGAAGGCACGGTTGCAGATGGTGCATTCTGCGCAATTCTAGCTGCAGTCCTGGCAGCTTTCAACATATCATCCAGTGTGGTGTTCTCCACATAGGCATAACCAGTCTGGTCACCCGACAAGACGCGTACCCCAACGCCAAAATCAATGCCCGAAGAAGTCGAATTGACCTCTCCGTCACGCAGTCCCACCGCATTGTTGAAGGTATGTTCAAAATAAAGATCAGCGTAATCGCCACCCTTTTCCAATGCAGTAGCCAGTACCTTTTTCAGGTCTTCCAGTCCTACGCCAAAATGGGCCAAACAGGCTTCAGTACAATTCATTTTGCTTCCATATTAGGAAAGCAAATTTAGTAAAATTATCGTAAAGTTCAGGATTGTCGCCTTGCCGAACTATTTGAGCAAGTGGGAAAGGTCCATACGAATGATATCCAGCCACTCACGGCGATATTTATCATACTTTGCATCGGGCTTGTAAAAACAATTGTACTTGCCGTATTCGTAATGGAAAGCAGAAGCACTGTCCCTGTAAACGACGTATTCGTTATCGACACCGGTATAGATGGGAGGCACATAAGTTCCGGCCGAGAATTCCTCCTTTTTCCTTACGCCGGTCATTTTTATGCTCTTGTACTTGAAAATTCTATCCGAACCCAGACATCCCTTGGACAAAAGAGTATCACTTTTAAGATACCAGTAGGCTATTTTACCTTCGCAATCGACGAGAACAACTTCACCTTTAAAATGGTTTCCGCTGTTCTTCCCATAAACGATCATCTGATACTCCTTTCCGGAAAATTTTCTTTCTATTTGCGCCAGCGCCTTCTGGCAAGCCACCTCCTTCAGGGACGAATATTCTTCTTTTGAATGAGCGGCAAAGGCAACCAAAAGAGCTGCCAAAACAAAACAAAACTTCTTTATCATGATAAAAATAAACAAAGGACCACCTTTCCAGACGCTCCGTTTACGTAAAAAGACAAAAAGGACCATCTTTCGGATGATCTCAGGCGGTTTTTATGGCAGAAATCGTCAAAACCCAAGCTCAAATACCCATTAAGGTTTCCTACAAATTTAAATATTTTTATTTAATTGTAAATGTTTTTTTCAAAAAATATCCTCACGAAGCTTATTTCAAGGCATTTTTTATATTGCAAAAATAGCTTCGACAAATATCGGAAAACGGTTTCCCACCCAATCAGAAAAAGTAAATTCACCAACAATCTTTTTGGCGTCAAAAGACGCTTGCTGGTCTAAAATAAAAAAACTATTTTTGCACACGCTTTCCGGAGCCTGCACTTGTTCAGGCTTCCCATGCTGATGGCCTTGTAGTTCAATGGATAGAATGGAAGTTTCCTAAACTTTAGATTCGGGTTCGATTCCCGGCGAGGCTACCAATCAAAAAACAAGCACCCGATTTACTTTATCCAACCGCAGAGTGGATTTACCTTTTCCGAGTCCCGGAAAAACGAGCGGCCTACTCCGGCTTTTTCTCTAAGATCCAAAGCCGGTTTCTTCGCACTAAACGATCGTCGTATATTTCTTAAGTACTTTTGATAGACCGATGCAAACGACTGTCGTGACAAGGACAATAACAGCATTGAAGGGAAAAGTGTCGGTGCCGGCCATTCCAACAACAGACAAGCCCTTTCGGATAATGGTGAAAACCATGAGGTGAGTGCAGAATATGGTCAGGGAATGATTACCGACAACAGCAAGCCATTTGCCGGCCAGATTGTTCTCCAGGCATTTGGAAACCGCCATACACAAAATACTACCCAACGAAGCTGTCAGAATCATGACAATCACGCTTTGCCCGAGCACTCTGATGGATAGATTAACTTTACCATTGTAAATCGTGAGGAGAACGTATACGGCAATCAGCACCAAACCTGACAAAGCCAGCGTGCTCTTTTTTTGTTTTTTGCAATCAGGCCCTCCACATCTTTTTTCTTTTCAGCATATAGCCCACCAGCATCAGGATCGCAAAAAGAAAAGCGCAATCAATGCTCCAGGGTAAAAGTATGGGCAATTTGTTCAAGACAAAAGTCAATAGAATGAAAACACCAACCATCAACAGCTTCACCTTTTTTTTCGCAATCCATCAAGACTTTGAAGAAAATCAGAGCTACAAACATGGCCGTCAGGTACCATGTCGGCGAATTGTCCAACATGCTGAGAAAAGTGATATTGTCTGCTCGTTCGCCTGCATACAGGAAAAACCTCGAATAAAGAATACCGATGGCATTCAGAAGAACATCCTGGTGCAGAAAGGCATTAACGCTCAGATAAATGACATTGAAGAATAGATAGGGAACCAGGAGCCTTCTAGCCTTCTTAAGGATAAAGTCCCTGTAGGGTACTGACTCGTTTTTATAAGTATATCCAGAAACAAGAAAAAAGACAGAGACAAAAAAAGGATCGACCAACCAAAAACCAGGGAACAATCCGATATGACTAAATTCGACAAGCAGGATTCCAAGGCCTTTAGAGATGTCTATCCATCGTTTATGTTTGGAGGTCATCTTAAATTCGTTATTTATTTGCAAATGTAATTTATAAAATTATTTATCAAAATAAATGACTAAATTAATATCTTAGGCAATTGCAAAATAGTTAAAGACTCCTGTACTTCAGGAAGAAAAATCCGGCACCAGAAACTAATGCTTTTCAGGCATTGTTCTCTGCTAAAGTATAAATCAAACAACCTCCTTCACCCATATGAAAAAAGTATTGCTGACACTGTTAGGCCTCATAATAACTTTATTGGTCGTTCTATCTTTTAGGNCAGCGGTCTTTTCCTCCATGCAAAAAAAGGAAAAGCCATTGAAAACGCTCGATTTTGGACAGGCCCCCATAGAACATCTTTCCAAGGCCATCGCGATTCCGACCATTTCCTACGGACAGGACCTGCCCGTTGACAGTGCGGCCTTCAAACGCTACCATCAGTTTCTTGCAGAGACATANCCTCTGGTTCATTCCAGACTCAGGAAGGAAACCTTTTCTTCCTTCAGCCTGCTTTACACTTGGGAAGGAACGGACAAAACACTGAAGCCGATCATTCTGATGGCCCATATGGACGTCGTTCCGGCCGTTGATCCGGCCACCTGGACTTATCCTCCCTTCTCAGGAAAAACAGACGATTCTTTCATTTGGGGAAGAGGCAGTCTGGACGACAAGGCCTCCATGATTTCCATCCTTGAAGCAGTGGAAAAACTCCTTGCAGAAAAATATCAGCCGGAACGGACTCTTTACCTGGCTTTTGGACACGACGAAGAGCTCAGCGGAAAGAGGGGAGCCAAAGTTATGGCATCGATTTTGGAGAAAAGAGGTATTAAAGCCAANTACATTCTGGACGAAGGTATGGCTATCACCCAGGGTATGNTTCCCATGGTCAATAGGCCGGTGGCCCTGATCGGAACTTCCGAGAAAGGCCAGGNATCGGTGACTCTTTCGGTAAAGATGGAAGGNGGACATTCTTCCACCCCTGAAAAAGAAACAGCCATTTCCGTACTGAGCAAGGCNATGGAAAAGACACTTGCCATACCTATGAAAACAGGCATCGAAGGTTCTGTAGGCGATTTTATCCGGTATATTGGCCCTGAAATGCCCTGGTATGCCAAAATCTTGTTTGCCAACTCCTGGATTTTCAAGAAAACCATCATCAGCATTTATAAAAAAACCGCTTCAGGAAATGCTTTGGTCAGTACAACAGCAGCACCCACCATCCTTCGAGCAGGGGAAAAAGCCAACGTACTTTCCACCCAGGCAGAAGCTGTCATCAATTACCGCATCCTGCCGGGTGAAACATCGGCCGTTCTTCTTGGAAAAATCAAGAAAGCCATTTCCGACGATAGGGTCAAGTTGAGCATAGACCAGGGAGCCAGTGAACCGACACAAGTATCGCCCGTCAGAACCCCTGGCTTCCAGACTATTCAAAGAGCCATCAGACAAGTCTATCCAGAAGCCATCATAGCACCGACACTGATGTTAGCTTCCTCCGACAGCAGGAACTACAGCCGTATCAGCAGGAACATCTACAAGTTTGCACCTTTGTATGTTAACGCCAAAGACATGACCAGAATCCACGGCATAGATGAAAGAATCGCCAAAAATAGCTTTAATAAAGCTATCAACTTCTATTACAGACTTATCAGAAACCAGTAAAATATCCATTTTTATCCAAAAAGGCATCCGTAAGTTCCCTAATACGGTAAAAAACATCCGTCAAAGGCTGGGTGTAGGAAAATATGGGATGACCAGCCCCTTCAACAAGATGCAGTTCACCATAAACACCGTTATCCCTGAGTTTTGCCACGAAATCCCGGGCAGTCTGGACCGATACGATCGGATCTTTGGTGCCCAGAATGAAAAGAGTAGCCGGCGATTGAGGATTTATGTTGTGAATGGGTGAAATTTCCTGATACCTTTCTTTGATGGCATCAGAGCCGTAACCTCTATTGCTGTTATCCACTACGGCATAATAAAGCAACAGCAGATCGGCCTTGGAGCTTACCTTTCCAACCGGTTTTTCATCAATGATACCTGTCACCGCAGCCAAATGTCCACCGGCAGAAGCGCCGGCAGCGGCTATTCTTGCCGTATCGGCATTCAGATGAAGAGCATGCATCCGTATCCAACGGATGGCATCCCTTGCATCCGCTACACTTTCAAAAGCAGTAGTTTTATTAAGGAAATTAATACGGTAATCAGCAGCTATGGCCACTATGCCCTTGGAGGCATAATATGTACATTCCCGGTAGAACTGCAACGGCGTACCGTAGCTCCAGCCACCACCAAAGAAAAATACGATAACAGGTCTTTTTTCGCCTTTCCGGATACCGGCAGGCTTAAATATATGCAGTTTCAGATCGCAGGTATCGGACGTTTTATAGCTTACAATCTCAGGTTTAAAGGCCGGTGTTGAAGGAATCATGATTTTCTTGAGAGTCTTAAACCATACGCCGGCCATTTTCTCTGCACCGGCCTGATTGGGATGGACCTTGTCCTTAACCGTGTATTTTCTCCAGTCGAAACCTTTTGCCTGATTGACTAGTATCACGTTTTCGCTGTGCTGTCGCTTCACCATTTTGGCTATTTCCCTGTTCAGTTCAGGGATGTAGGAATATTTGGGGAGTTTGCCGCTGGTGATAACCTGTGCTACAAGAATCCTGACCTTCGGGTTGATGGCCCTGATTTTGGAAATAATGGATTCCTGGGCAGCGATGATGCCTGGAATGGGCTTTTCCTCTGCAAAGTGATTGTGTCCACCGTGCAACAGGATTATATCAGCAGGATAGGCCCTATAGATGCTGTCGATTTTCGATTCGGCATACTCAACGGTAGTTCCTCCGGTAGCCGAGCACTTGATGTGTGTCACCCTGCACTTGCAGGTTCTTGGCCCAATGAATTCAACATCGTATCCAGAAGAGAACAGCATTCGCCAAAGCGGATAGAGATAAGCGCTGAAATCGGGACTGCCTTCCGTTATGGAATCCCCGATACCCATCACGGTATATCTTTTTCTGAGCATTGGCCGGAACAAGCGATGAAAAACAAAATAGCAGGGTCAGGATCCATCCTGACCTATTCTTCAGAGATAAATTCATGTCTTTATTCAATTTGACGGCTAAAGTACAACAACCCGACAAACAGGACAAAGCTTTTTTTCACATTCTGGCATATCTTATTGTCATATTGCTACTCTATACTGTTTTATCTTGATTTTCTGAGCAAGAAACTAAGAAAATCGAGGCTATCCGGCAAGTCCGGCCGTTCCTCCTTTCAGAGGTGGTCATGGATTTTCAGGTAGAGTTGACCGGAATCCCGTCTTTTTTTTGTTTCTTTGCATTTATTATCAGCCAGTTCGGCTGTTGATACTGATGCAACATATATGACATTTGACGAATTAGATCTAGAAGAAGACGTACTGGATGGCCTTTGGGCCATGAATTTTCAGGATTGCACTCCTGTGCAGGAACAGGCAATTCCCATTTTGCTTGAAGGAAAAGACCTGATAGCTTGCGCACAAACGGGCACAGGAAAGACAGCCGCATACTTGCTTCCCATCCTCAATAACCTTGTCAAGGAAGACCACCCTGAAGATGCCATCAACGCCATCATCATGGTTCCGACCCGTGAGCTGGCCCAACAAATTGACCAGCAGGTTGCAGGATTTGCCTATTATCTTCCGGTTTCTTCAGTCGCCGTATACGGTGGCAGTGACGGCATTATCTGGGAACAACAGAAAAAGGGCCTGCAGGCTGGGGTTGATATAGTGATCGCCACTCCTGGAAGGCTTCTTTCCTACCTGAAGCTGGGACTGATCGACATTTCCCAAGTGCAATATTTCATTCTGGATGAAGCCGACCGCATGCTTGACATGGGTTTCTTCGACGATATCATGCAAGTGGTCAATGAACTGCCCAAGCGTCGCCAGACCATGCTGTTCTCAGCCACCATGCCCGCCAAGATCCGCGAACTGGCCAAAACCATACTCAGCAACCCGGAAGAAATTCGTCTGGCCGTCTCCAAGCCAAACGAAAAAATCATACAATCTGCCTACATTTGTTATGAAAGACAGAAAGCCTATATCGTGAAACAGCTCTTTGCCGAACTGGTACCCGACAAAGTCATCATCTTTGCTTCTTCCAAAATCAAGGTCAAGGAAGTCACTCGTACCCTGCGCGGCATGAAACTCTCCGTAGCCGAGATGCATTCGGATCTTGACCAGTCCCAGCGCGACAGCACGATGTACGATTTCAAGAATGGCAAGGTAAATATACTGGTTGCCACCGACATCGTATCCAGAGGTATAGACATTGAGGATATCAGTGTAGTCATAAACTACGACGTACCACACGACTCGGAGGATTACGTTCACCGCATTGGAAGAACAGCCCGCGCCAGCGCAGAAGGTCTTGCCATCACCTTCGTCTCAGAAGACGAACAGGAATCATTCGACCACATAGAAAAGTTCCTGAACAAAACCATATACAGGGTACCACTACCCGAAGAGGTAGGAGAAGGTCCGGAATACAACCCATCAAAGCCACGTCCCAAAGGTGGACGTCACAAAGGCAAGGGCTATGGCAAGAAAAAATAATCCTGCCGTAAATTCAATGGCTTAATTACCACGGCAACTGAATATGCCCGTTTATCACAGGGATTTTTTTACCTTGCCACAAAACCTCTTTTATACCTTCGGGCACAGTGAAGCTTAGGGGAAATTGCCGCAAAGAGGGATGCAGCCAGGACATTTCCAGGATCAGATCTTTTCCGCCGGTATTTTTAGATGAGGATTCTATCTTCAGGTTCGTTCGAATATTTTGCCAAGTCATTAGTTCCCCCAAAGTCGCATACCATATCTCCGGACGATTGGCCACAGTAGCCAGAACGGCTTCCAGAGTACCCTGGCCCTCACCGGCCAGCTCGTAACTATGTCCCCAAATGTACAGGATTGATCCTGGCTTTCTCAGCAATTCTTCCAACCGCTCCCTGGTTTGGATGGCTCCAACTTTGAAATGGAAATCCGGACGCATGGCCAAAGGTTCAGAGATACTGTCAATCCGGTTTTCACCTGTGGTCGTTGCTCGAGCCGACCAATAACCGGCCTGGCGAATAGATCGCAGTACATAATTTCCATCCATATCATAAGCCGGCTGGTAATTGAAAGGATACGCAAAAGAAATAACAGGGTGATTCACCTCTTTTTCCAAAAAGCGGCGCATCTCCACAGCCTCATCCACACAGCGCTTTGGCGATGAATTGTAAAAAGCAGGATGGCTCCAGGAGTGAGAACCCACCTCCATCCCGTTTGCTTCCAGTTCACGAAGTCTGGGGATCATTGAGGAATTACGGTTCATAAAAAAAGTCCCTTTCATTTTATATTTAAGAAGGGTCTCCATCAACTGGATATCCTTTTCCTGTCCATCGTCCCAACTGGTTACAACGGCCATGGTTTTAGCATACGGGAACAAATCTAGCCTTGGCGTTTCCTTGCCCTTATACCCGATCAACGTCAGGGATCGTTTTTCCTTCTTGGTAGAGTCCATAGCCACGATCAGAGGCAAGTCGCCTGCACTGCTCATATCCGGACCTGCCGATACAGGAAAACGCGTTAGCTGTATGTCATTCAATGGATCACCCGACACGGTCAACGGCATTGCGAATCGATCCAGAAAAACTCGGTGTTCGTTTGCCATGGGGGTACTGAAACACCGGCCATCAGGCAAATGCCAGGTCAACACAACAGGTTTCGGTGTATTTCCAATATAAATGCCCGAGAGCAAAGGTATGGGCAAACTCACCTGCCGGCCATCTCCCGAAAGATGAAAAACAAACTGTAGTTTCTCAAGCGAGGCGGCTGTGGCCGGAAAAATTCTAATGGAACGGACGCTGACTGTATTCAGATTACGCTGTCCGTTTTTTATCAACGACAGTGCAGAAATCACCTTATCACTATACAAACCGAAGCTTCTGGTGAATTTACCTTTGGTAAATCCGATATAATAAAGGTCCAACTGAGCAAGCTTTTCACCTTTTTCAGCTTCGAAAGATATTACCTGATTGGGCGAAAAAGCGCCGTCGGGCTGATAGAATTCCATTTCCACTTGCCAAAGACCAGCAGGCAAAAAGCCGTCTATTACCCAGGAAATCTTATCGTTGACAGGTGCGGCAGAAGGAAACAATACAGCGGAAAGACCTTCATCCGTCTTGATAAGTTCTCCTCCTTTTGCCTGAGTAGCATCCAAACGGAATTCAGGAATACCAACGTTCTGGGCCTGCAACGTTGGTAAAAAACCGTAAAAAAAGGCCAGACCCAAAATCTTGTTGTAAATTTTCATGTATTATCTTTTCAGTTTATTCGAGCTCAAAAACTCTTCCATTTCATAATTCAACAAATGACAAGGATCTTTTTTTTCGGCCAAAGAGTCGCTCCAAAAAGTATCCACCCTTGAGAAGGCTAAGATATAAGCATACTTTGGATTTACAAAAAGAAGCTGCAATTCAATCGCTTTTTTCTTTTTAAACAATTTTTCTCTTTTAGGATTAAATTTCCTACTTTTACCTCAGTTTCTGGTGGATTTCTGGCTGTATGCCATTTGTAATAAAGAAATTCAATTAAAATTTGACAGCGATGGATAATGATAAGACAATTATTTTCATGGAGTTTTCCACACTAGGAGAAGCTTCCATCGTAAAGGGAGCGCTCGAATCCAACAACATTTCCTGTTTTTTGAGCAACGAAAATAGCCCATGGACAGGCAGTATACTTTCCGAAGGCGTCTTTGGCGTTCGCCTGCATATCTTTGAAAAAGACAAAGAAAAAGCCGAAGAACTGATGGAACTTATCAATTCTGCGGCTGAAGACGACGACTCCTGGGAAGACGAAAATCTGGAAGAGCAACGGGAACTCTAAGTTCCCGTCATTCTTGAATTATTTATACATACGCTCCCGTTGTTCCTTCACAATGGGGTCGAGGATATAGCTTTCATAATCGGTCATCTTATCGATAATACCATTCGGAGTCAGCTCAATGATGCGGTTGCATACTGTCTGTATGAACTCACGATCGTGTGAAGACATCAGAACATTCCCCTTAAACGCAGTCAGCGTATTGTTAAATGCCTGAATGGATTCCAGGTCCAAATGGTTGGCAGGAGAGTCCAGCACCAGTACATTGGCATTCTTAAGCATCATACGTGAAATCATGCAGCGCATCTTCTCCCCTCCTGAAAGCACAGAGGCCTTCTTATAAATTTCTTCACCGGCAAACAACATCCGACCCAGATATCCGCGCACGTAGCTTTCACTGGTGTCTTCAGAAAATTGACCAAGCCAGTCCACGAGGTTCAGGTCGGTGTTAAAAAATTCGGTATTGTCCACAGGTAAGTAGGCTGGCGTAATGGTGATGCCCCAATTGTAGGTTCCGGCATCCGCTTTCTGTTTATCACAGATGATTTCAAAAAAAGCGGTCATCGCCCTGGAATCCTGTGAAAGGAAACAAATCTTATCTCCTTTCTCCACATTAATGTTCACGTCACGGAAAAGAACTTTTCCATCGACACTGGCACTCAGCCCATGAACTTCAAGCACAGAGTTTCCCGGCTCACGGTCAGGAGTAAAGATGATACCCGGGTAACGGCGGGAAGAGGCCTGAATATCCTCAATATTGAGCTTTCTCAAGCATCTTCTTGCGGCTGGTTTGCCTGGCGGGATTTAGTCAACATTGGCACTGAACCGGCGAATGAATTCTTCCAATTCCTTCTTCTTTTCTTCGGCCTTCTTGTTTTGGTTTTGTTGCTGACGGAGTGCCAGCTGGCTTGATTCATACCAGAAACTGTAGTTACCGGCATAAAGCTGTATCTTGTTGAAATCAATATCTACGGTATGGGTACTGACAGAATCTAGAAAACGACGGTCGTGGGAAACCACCAGAACGGTGTTGTCGTAGTTTGCGAGATAATTCTCCAGCCACATTACGGTTTCTACATCAAGGTCATTGGTTGGCTCATCAAGCAAGAGGTTGTCGGGATTGCCGAACAAAGCACGGGCCAGCAAAACACGAACCTTTTCCTTGTTGCCGATATCACCCATCAACATATAATGAAGTTCTTCCTTGATACCAAGTCCGCTCAGCAAAGCTGCAGCGCTGCTTTCAGCATTCCAGCCGTCCATCTCTGCAAATTTTTCTTCCAGTTCAGAAGCACGGATGCCGTCCGCATCGGAGAAGTCCTCCTTCATGTAAAGCACATCCTTTTCAGTCTTGACGGCCCACAGCTTATCGTGTCCCATCAATACGGTATCCATGACAGTGATCGCATCAAACTCAAAGTGGTCTTGTTTCAGTACAGAAAGACGTTCGCCAGGGCCGAATGTGATCGTACCACTGACTGGTTCCACATCCCCGCTGAGCACTTTCAGCAAAGTGGACTTTCCGGCACCGTTGGCACCAATAATACCGTAGCAGTTTCCCTGCGTAAATTTGAGATTCACATCCTGAAACAAAACACGTTTCCCAAACTGAACCTTAAGATTGTTAACTGTAATCATTTTTACCTTTTAATTTTTTATGAAATGAACCGACCTTTCACAAAGTCAAAAGCGGAACGGTCTCTTTTCTCAAAGAGGGTGCAAAGTTAGTGATTTTTAGCGATATCGGCCCCATTTTCCCATCAACAATATGAAATAATTTATGGAGAAAGCATAAAAAAAGCTCCGAAAGGTAGTCTTCCGGAGCTTGTCTTTGTATTAAAAGAATCAATCTTCTTTATGGCTTGGACGTGCAGGGCGTTCGCCACGATCACGGGAAGGACGTTCGCTGCGTTCGCGTGCAGGACGTTCCACATAGCCTTCAGGCTTTGGCATCAAAACCTTGCGTGAAAGTTTGTACTTACCGGTCTTGGGATCAATTTCGAGCAGTTTGACATCAATTTCGTCGCCTTCCTTGAAGCCGGCTTCTTCAACCGTTTCGAGACGTTTCCAGTCAAATTCGGAGATGTGCAGCAAGCCATCCTTGCCAGGCATGAATTCAACAAACGCACCGTAAGGCATGATGGAACGGATCTTTCCCTTATAGGTTTCTCCTGGTTCAGGAATGGCTACGATACCCTTGATCTTGAACATAGCAGCATCAATTACAGCCTTGTTATTGGCAGAAACCTCTACGCGACCTTTGCCTTCGAGTTCTTCGATGGTAACGGTAGCACCGGTTTCTTCCTGAATACCTTGGATAATCTTTCCGCCAGGTCCGATGACAGCACCGATGAATTCCTTCGGAATCCAGAGTGTCTCGATACGCGGAGCATTAGGCTTGAGGTCTTCGCGGGGTTCAGCAAGACATTCGGTAATTTTGCCAAGGATGTGCATGCGGCCTTCGCGAGCCTGCATCAAAGCCTTTTCAAGGATTTCGAAGCTCAGACCGTCACACTTGATGTCCATCTGGGTGGCAGTGATACCGTCTCTGGTACCGGTCACCTTGAAGTCCATGTCACCCAGGTGATCCTCGTCACCCAGAATATCGGAAAGAACGGCGTATTTAGTGGCTCCCGGATCAGCGATCAGCCCCATGGCAATGCCGGATACAGGTTTTTTGATTTTAACACCGGCATCCATCAAAGCCAGAGTTCCGGCGCAAACCGTAGCCATGGAAGAAGAACCGTTCGATTCAAGAATATCTGAAACAACACGTACAACGTAAGGATAGTCCTTAGGAAGCATGTTTTTTAAGGCACGGTGCGCCAGGTTTCCATGACCGATTTCGCGACGGCCAATACCGCGGCTCGCACGGGCTTCACCTGTACAGAAAGGTGGGAAATTATAGTGAAGCAAAAATCTTTGCTTGCTTTGATCCTGAACATCGTCCACCATCTTTTCATCCATCTTGGTACCCAAGGTGACGGAAGTCAGGGATTGGGTTTCGCCACGGGTGAAGACTGCCGAACCATGACAGCCGGGCAAATAATCTACTTCACACCAGATAGGACGGATTTCCGTAGTCTTACGGCCATCCAGACGTTTGCCTTCATCCAGAATGGAACGGCGCATGGCTTCTTTTTCCACATCGTGGTAGTAACGAGCAGCCAAATCTGTTTTTTCAGCAGCTTCTTCAGGAGTCATGGCAGCCAGATATTCCTTGATGATGGCATCAAAGTTTTCCATACGGGAATGCTTGTCGGTATTGCAGGATGTAGCAACAACATAAGCCTTGTCATACGTCTTGGCCCATACATCCTTTTTCAGGTCTTCGTCGTTGACTTCGTGGCAGTAGGTACGTTTTTCTGTCTTACCAACCATTTCAGTGAGCTCCATCTGAGCCTTGCACTGAACCTTGATGGCATCGTGAGCTACTTTCAGAGCTTCAAGGACATCGGATTCCTGCAATTCTTTCATTTCACCCTCCACCATCATGATGTTTTCATAGGTAGCACCTACCATCAGATCCATATCGGCTCTTTCGAGTTCCTGGAAAGTGGGGTTAATCTTGTATTGACCGTCGATGCGGGCAACGCGGACTTCAGAGATCGGTCCGTGAAAAGGTATATCGGATACGGCGATAGCGGCAGAAGCAGCCAGACCGGCCAATGCATCCGGCATATCCTTGCCATCGGCAGAGAAAAGGATAACATTGACAATGACATTAGCGTGGTAATTGTCGGGGAAGAGTGGACGTAATACTCGGTCTACCATACGGGAAACCAGAATTTCAGAATCGCCTGCGCGGCCTTCACGTTTGGTGAAACCACCGGGGAAACGGCCAGCTGCAGCAAATTTTTCTTTGTACTCTACCTGCAAAGGCATAAAATCGGTACCGGGAGTGGCATCTACATCAGCACAAACTGTAGCGAGCAACATCGTGTCACCCATACGGACCATGACGGAGCCGTCTGCTTGTTTTGCTAATTTCCCGGTTTCTATGGTAACGGTTCTTCCATCACCAAGTTCAATTGTTTTGACAATCGGGTTAATCATATTAAAAACGTCTTTTTAAAAATTGTCTTTTTTTCTTTCTGATAAAATCGCGCAAAGTTAGCAAAATAAATGCAAAACACACCCAACTAAACAAAAGAATAAGTTACAGAGGGATATAAAACGTTTTTAAAACCTTCTGATGAACGAAGTGACACAAAACATTTTTTATCAAGGTTTTGAGATCTTTTGTTTGGCCAAATCGACAATATTCTGTAGGTTTGCCCTCAAATTTAGTATCTGATGAAGAATCGCACCTTTTATGCAGGCCTTTGCCTTCTGATGCTTTTAGCCGCATGTTCCAGAAATCCCCAGCTCAAAGTGAAGGGAAATATCAGCAATGCGAAAGGCAAAACCCTCTATTTTGAACTTTACGGAATCAACAAAACAGTCATTCTGGATTCGGTCAAGCTTGACGAAGACGGGGCTTATAAATTCAAAACAGATTTACCCGGCGCTCCGGAGTTTTACCAACTGCGACTTGGCAATCAGTTCATCCAAATGGGTGCCGACTCTACCGTTTCGGTAACCATCAACTCCGACGGCAAACATTTTGGTAAAGACTACACCGTGGAAGGCTCTGAGATATGCAGGCAGATAAAAGGTCTCTCAGACTTGCAAACCAAAACACTGACCAGCATTGATTCCCTTGGAAAGCTGTACCAGAACAAGCAGCTGGCCGACAGCAGCTACCAAAAAAAACTGGAAAGCTTGCTTGAAAAGCAGCGCAACACCGCCAGGACATTAATCTACAAGGATCCGAAATCTCCGGCCGCATACTATGCTTTGTTCCAACGCATACACAACTACCTGATCTTTGATCCGTTCAACAAGGCTGACAACAGATGCTACGCAGCCGTAGCCACAGCCTGGGACACGTACTATCCCAAAGCCGACAGAAGTAAGAACATCGTCAACATGACCCTGCAAGGCCTGAAGGTCCTCCGAAAGACTGAAGAAAAAAGCAACGTAGTTCTTAAAACAGAAACGAGCAACGCACACTTCGAAATACAGCTGCCCAACATCTACGGCAAAAAAACTACTCTATCTTCATTACGAGGCAAAGTGGTCTTGCTTGATTTCACCGCTTACCAGACCGAATTTTCTGCAACTCGAAACCTGAAGCTCCGTGAAATCTACAACAAATACAAGAACCAGGGTTTTGAAATCTATCAGATTTCCCTGGATACAGACGAGAACTTTTGGAAGACTGGAGCTTCCAACCTTCCATGGGTTTGCGTTCATGACAAAAACAGCATTCAATCCAGTTATCTTGTCACTTACAACGTCCAGGCACTTCCGACGTTTTTCCTGATAGACAGGGCGGGAAACATCGTTGCCCGTGACGCACAAGTGTCTGACATCAACAAAGAGATCATTAAGCTTTTGTAAAACATGTTTTAAAACACGAGCAAACAACTTGACAAACATATAATTATTTTATATATTTGCAGTTAATATCATAATGAGAGTTCCGGTTCCGGCCGGAATTCTTTTTGTTTTATATGTCCAATCTATAATTAATTCTGAAAAAGGAGGACCTGATATGGCAGTTAGTTACATGACCGAAGACGGTTACAAAAAGTTAGAAAAAGAGATCGAACATCTGGAAACAGTGGAACGTCCAAGAATTTCACAGCAGATTGCAGAGGCACGAGATAAGGGGGACCTTTCTGAAAATGCAGAATACGACGCAGCCAAAGAAGCTCAAGGCATGATGGAAATGAAAATTTCCCAACTCAAGGAGCTTTTCAGAAACGCACGCATCCTGGATGAAAGCAAGATCAACACAGATACAGTTCAAATCCTGACCGAGGTTACGTTGTTGAACACAAAGACCAAGCAAGAAGTCGTATATTCCATTGTTTCTGATTCCGAAGCCAATCTGAAGGAAAAGAAAATATCCGTAAGCACACCAATTGCAAAAGGATTACTTGGCAAGAAAATCGGTGACATCGTGGACATCCATGTCCCTGCCGGTATTCTTACTTTTGAAGTCAAAAACATCGCGCTCGCAAAATAATTGAATCATGGCAAGTATTTTCAGCAAAATCGTATCGGGAGAAATTCCTTGTTATAAAATAGCCGAAAACGACAAGTTTTTCGCTTTTTTAGATATCAACCCTTTGACAATGGGACACACACTGGTCATTCCCAAAAAGGAAATAGACTATCTCTACGATCTGGACGATCAAGACATTGCCGAC
>Ga0065701_1012634_pt1 | contig 31878 bp, 19 predicted proteins | sample Biomet1_FD_59088 | JGI IMG/M metagenome (GOLD analysis project Ga0065701, IMG submission 59088) | Microbial communities from bioreactor (seeded with anoxic lake sediment) at LBNL, California, USA - Biofuel metagenome 1 version 3... | ecosystem: Engineered > Bioreactor > Anaerobic > Unclassified ...
TAGCCATGAAAAATCACATGGGTATAGTCTGGGACAGGGGCGCATTCCACAGCAACGACTTGCAACAATCCATTGCAGACATTTGCACCATCAAAAAACCGGCTGTACTGCATGTCGTCGACGCCTATCGCGTACTGAAAGCCAACGGTCCGCAAGGTCGCTCGGCCAATGACGTTGTCAATCCCAAAGCCTTGTTCATGTCTACCGACATCGTAGCCGTAGACACTGCCGCCACCAAGTTTTTCAACCAGATAGAAAAGATGCCGCTCGAATCGGTTAAACACATAGCCCATGCAGCCGAGCTGAGACTTGGCACCATGGATCTTGACAAGATCAAAGTCAAAAGAATAAATCTGAAATCATGACCCTAAAAAAAATACGTGTTGCTCTAGCCATCGTTGTCTTTACACTGATCACTTTTTATTTTCTTGATTTTGCACACATTCTTCCGGCCGGTTTTAACATCCTGGCCAGGGTACAATTTATACCGGCCCTGTTGTCGGGATCGCTGGTCATTTTACTGGCCTTACTGGCGCTTACGTTGCTGTTAGGGCGCGTCTACTGTTCNGTTATCTGTCCCCTTGGCATTTTTCAGGATGTAATAACATGGCTATCTAAAAAAGTCAACAAAAAAAAGAAATTCAGTTTCAGCAAAGAGAAAAGAATTCTTCGTTACAGCATTCTTGGAGCAACCATCCTTGCATTCTTTGCCGGATTCACAGTGCTGCTTAGCCTGCTTGACCCATACAGTGCCTTCGGACGTATAGCCACCCACATTCTGAGCCCCATTTACAATGCCGGTAACAATCTGTTGGCCTCGATTTTCAGCCATTTCGGAAATTTCACGTTCTATCCGGTCGACATCACCATTCTTGGCCCCGTTTCACTTCTTATAGCGCTTTTCACCTTTTTCATCATCGGCTTTCTGGCATGGAGATACGGACGCACCTACTGCAACACTATTTGCCCTGTAGGTTCCATCCTGGGTTTCCTATCCAGATACTCTTTTTTGAAGGTACGTATCCAGGAAAGTGCCTGCAATCATTGCGGAAAATGTGAAAGAAAATGCAAAGCATCCTGCATAGAAAGCAAGAAAGGCAAGATCGACTACAGCCGTTGCGTAGATTGTTTCGACTGTGTGGATACCTGCAAGCAGAAAGCCATCACCTACCGTTTCGCCCCAGTGAAAAAGAATGGGACAACGGCTGTTCCGGACGATTCCAGACGAACTTTCCTTACCGTTCTGGCTGCCACCAGCCTATTGGTTCCCGCCAGACTTTATGCCAAAGGTCTGGGCAAGATCAGAGCCAATACCCCTTACAAGAAACAACATGCCCTAACCCCTCCGGGTTCGGAAAACAAGGAACATTTCCTGCATCATTGCACGGCCTGCCATCTTTGTGTGGCCAAATGTCCCTCGCATGTACTCAAGCCCGCTTTCGACGAATATGGCCTGGGGGGCATCATGCAGCCCAGAATGGATTTTGTACAGGGGTACTGCAACTACGACTGCACCATCTGTTCGGAAACTTGTCCCAATGGAGCCATCAAGAGAATCACCAAAGACGAGAAACATGCCCTGCAGGTAGGCAGAGTTCATTTTGTCAAGACCAATTGCGTGGTCTACACCGACGAAACAAGTTGCGGAGCCTGCTCGGAACATTGTCCCACACAAGCCGTCAAGATGGTACCCTACAAAAACGGACTCACCATCCCCTCTGTCGACCAGAACATCTGCGTGGGTTGCGGCGGTTGTGAACACATCTGTCCGGCAAGGCCCTACCGGGCCATTTATGTGGAAGGAAATCCGGTCCATCTGAAAGCAGAGAAATTCAAGGAAACAAAAAAAGAAGAAGTCAATCTGGACAGTTTTGGCTTCTAAAATCCGTTACAAACCTAAAAGAAGAGCCTGTCAAATGAACATTTTCAGGAACATCATAGCTATGCTCCTTTGTGTCCTTTTCTGCACCTACACAGCCGCTGAAGAAAAAGCCATAGAAGATACCATCACCCTTAACCCCGTCATCGTTACAGGAACACCTGTCTCATCAAATGCAAACAGTCTGCCGGCTTCCATTACCGTCATTTCCCGGGAGGAAATTGAAAAAACGGAAGAATCATCGGTTCTCTCCTCGCTCAAGGGTCAGGTACCCGGTCTGCTTGTCACAGAACGTGGGACTACCGGTTTTGGTCTTTTTACAGGATCCGGAGGTGGAATATCGCTTCGCGGCATTGGAGGCAGTCCCACCACACAGGTACTGATAGCCATCGACGGACATCCACAGATGATGGGCATTAACGGGCACGACCTGCCCGATGCCTACATAGCCGGTAACGCCGAAAACATCGAAGTTATACGCGGCCCTGCTTCTACACTTTACGGCTCAAACTCCATGGGTGGAGTCATCAACATCATCACCAGGGAACAGAAAAAAGACGGACAAAACCTGAACGGTTCCATCATGCTCGGTTCCTACAACACACAAAAATACCAGCTAAGCCTCAGCACCAAGAAGAACAGACTAACCGGCTTCTTGTCCGCCAATTACGACAAGACAGACGGACACAGGCGTTTCTCCGGCTTTCATCTTTTTAACGCCTACGCCAAAGCAGGATACACTCTTTCGCCCCACTTCAGCACTACTGCCGATTTCAGCCTGGCCAAATACCTTTCCACAGATCCTGGTTCCATCACCAAACCGGCCACCAGCGACTCCCTAACGGCTGATGTCACCCGTGGAATGGCCTCTTTGAGTCTGGACAACCGGTACGAAAAAACCAGCGGCGAAGTGCGCCTTTATTACGATTTCGGGCATCACGAAATTTACGACGGCTGGCAATCCGACGACATCAATGCAGGGGTTATGGCAAACCAATCCGGCAAACTCTGGCAAGGCTCAACCTTCACCCTCGGCGTTGACTACCATTTGTACGGCGGCAACGCCATCAGAAGCAACAACCCGAACTTCAGCCTGGACAAAATCATCCACGAAACAGCCCTTTATCTGTTGGCACAACAGAACCTGCTGGACAAAAAACTGACGTTCGATGCTGGAATGAGACTGGAAATGAACAGCTTGTTTGGAAACGAATGGGTACCAAGAATCGGATTGTCGTACAGACCTGTAGAGACCTCGGTCCTGAAGCTTTCCACGGCCAAAGGCTTCAGAAATCCCACCATAAGGGAACTTTACGTCTTTGCAGCGAACGAAAGCCTACAACCCGAAAGCATGATGAACTACGAAGTCTCCTACCTTCAGTTTTCCGACAACAAAAGATTCAGGAGTGAGGTAACCATTTTCCTCTCCAAAGGTGAGAACATGATACAGACCGTCGTAAGCGGAGGCATCCCCAAATATTACAACACAGGCTCTTTCAGAAACAAAGGCCTGGAAGTTGGTCTGCAATACAATTGCAGATTTCCTCTAAAACTTTCAGCAAACTACAGCTACATCAACAGCGAAAAGCCCATTCTGGCCACTCCAAAACACCAGATCAACGCCAGCGCTGAATACGCCTTTGGAAAATGGAACCTTCTAGTCAACCTGCAGGATATCAAGGACTATTGCTTACAAACCACCACCCCTGTAAAAGAAAACTTCACCCTGCTCGACGCCAGAATCAACTACAAGATAAGCAATCCGGTTTCCGTATTCTGCAAAGTGGAAAACATGCTGAATACTCAGTACCAGATGAACTACAACTATCCAATGCCAGGCACCACCCTGATGTGCGGAATGAAAATATCCTTATAGCATTGGCAAATATTTCTTAGATTTGTAGGAATGCAAACCTTATTGCATTCCTACTCACGAAAAACATGCTGGTCCTTTTCCATATACATTACATTCCCAACCAGGGAGAAATCCTAATGATAACAGGATCTGCCCCCGAAACCGGATGCTTTGAAGACGACAAGGCGCTGAGAATGCAGCATCTGGGCGACGGTTACTGGGAACTGGCAATCGGAATGGAGGGTACCGGAATGCTCGAATACCGGTACCTGGTCTTCCAGAACGACAGTATTAAACGCAGGGAATGGGGGGAAAACCATAGGGTGAGACTCCCATCGGATACCACACTCTGCACCCTCTATGACTTCTGGCAACCGCAACCCGAAAGAACCTTTCTCTACTCCTCCGCTTATGCATGCAACCTTCTGGCTATAGAGGGCAGAAACCATGAGACGGGCTATGCACCTGGCTGTGTCACCATCAAGGTCCATGCACCTTTTGTCAAAAAGGGGCAAAACGTTGCNATTACAGGAAGTTGTCCGACGTTTGGAGAATGGAAAGAACACGCTGGTCTGAAAATGCAACCGGAACAGTTTCCGGAATGGAGCATCACTCTACATGACCGAAAAACTTCCAGAAAGTTGTACCTATAAATTTGTCATAAACGACATTACCACTGGAAAAACCGTATGTCAGGAATGGGGGGAACCCAGAAACCTGTTCGTCCCCCGGAGCATGGATCGTCAGATGCTCCTGTACTCGGGCATGCTTTTCCGTTATCAGGAAGCCCCTCTCAAAGGCGCAGGTGTGACTATTCCCGTCTTCTCACTTCGATCGGAAAACAGCTGGGGCTGTGGCGATTTCGGAGACCTTAGGAAGATGACAGACTGGGCCAGACTCTGTGGAATGCAAATGATCCAGATTCTGCCAGTCAACGACACTACGCTGACCGATACCTGGATGGACACCTATCCTTACAAACCCGTTTCCGTCTTTGCCCTGCACCCCATCTACATCTCCATCTGCGACCTGCCGGCACTGAAAGACAAAAAAGAAATGCAGCAATACGAAAAGAAACGTCTGGCCCTGAATGACCTTCCAGAAGTAAAGTATGAAAAGGTGCTCCGTCTCAAGTGGAGCTATATGACAAAGCTCTTTCAGGAGCAAGGCCAATCTGTACTTCAAAGCAAGGATTATCAAGACTTTTATCATAAAAACCAGGACTGGCTCATCCCCTATGCAGCCTTCCATTACTTAAGGGAAAACACGGGAAACCATGATTTTCATAATTGGGGAGAATATGCCACGTATGACAGACACCAAATAGAAAAACTTATCTCTCCCGATAAAACCTGGCACCAGGATATTGCCATTCATTATTTCGTCCAATACCTTTTGCACCGGCAACTTTCTAAGGTCAAAGACTACACCCGTGAACAGTCCGTGATTCTGAAAGGAGACATTCCCATCGGCATCAGCCCTTACGGGGTGGAAGCCTGGTCTACACCTCACCTGTTCAACATGGATTCACAGATAGGCGCGCCCCCCGACAGCTTCTCATCCAAAGGGCAAAACTGGGAATTCCCCACCTACAATTGGGAGCAGATGAAAAAGGAGGATTTTTGCTGGTGGAAACGCCGCTTCAAGAATATGTCCGACTATTTTGATGCCTGCCGCATAGACCATATTTTGGGCTTCTTTCGCATCTGGGACATCCCTTCCCATTCGGTGGAAGGGCTGTTGGGCCATTTCAGCCCAGCTTTGCCTTTGAGCCTTGATGATCTCAAGGAAAAAGGCTTCCGTTTCAATAAGAAAAAAATGATCGAGCCCTACATCACGGAAGATCTGATAGACCGTCTTTTTGGAAAAGAAGCTGAAACCGTCAAAGCTTCTTACTTAAGGAAAAGCAAAAGCGGTCGATACCAACTGCTTGCAGCCTTCAACACCCAGCAGAAAATCCGCAGGCATCTCAATGGAAAAGACTCCAGGCTGGAAAAAAGGCTTTTTGCTCTTTGCAACGAAGTCTTGTTCCTGAGAGACTCCCATCAGCCCGACCTTTTCCATCCCCGCATCCTAGGCGCGGCGACAGAGTGCTACAAAGCCCTGAGCCAAAAGCAAAGATCCGCTTTCAACCAACTTTATAAAGANTTTTTTTATGCCCGGAATGTGGAGCTATGGAAAGACAAGGCTTACGAGCTATTGCTTCCGCTGACAACAACGACCCGAATGCTGATCTGCGGCGAGGACCTGGGGATGATACCAACCTGCGTACCAGAAGTGATGCAGCAACTGGGCATCCTCAGTCTGGAGATACAGCGCATGCCTAAAAGATCCTGGTCAAAGTTCGAAAACCTGAACACCATACCCTACCAATCGGTCTGCACCACCTCCACACACGATATGAGTCCCATAAGGGCCTGGTGGCAAGAGTCCCGAGAAGACACGCAGCAATATTACCAGCAAATACTTTGGAAACAAGGCAAGGCACCCGAAAAGTGCAGTCCGGAGATTGCGGAACAAATTATCAGCCAACACCTGGCTTCGCCCGCCCTTTGGGTCACCCTGCCCTGGCAGGACTGGATGGCCATGGACGGCAAGTTGCGTCGCGAAGACCCGGAGGCAGAACGTATCAACGTACCCGATGATCCAGCACACAACTGGAACTACAGGATGCACCTCACCCTAGAGCAACTTCTCCGTGAAGAGCCGCTCAGCCACACGATTCTGTCCTTGGTTAAAAACGCCGGCAGGATCTAGAAAATAAGCGGTTTAAGCTGTTCCACCACTCTCCCTTTTCTCAAAAAGTAGTCTTCCGCCTGTTCTCCCGAAATTTTTCTAACATCGAAATAGCTGGCCTGTTCGTTGGCAAACATCAGCCCACAAGTGGAGGAAACCGGCATCATCATATAACTTTCCGTCAACCTGGTGCCAATACGTTTTTCCGTCTCCAGCAATTGGAAAATCGTTTCCTTCTGGCTATGTTCGGGACAGGAAGGATATCCTATGGCCGGACGAATGCCTCGGTAACGGCCGGCAAGCAAGTCTTCAAAGCGTACTTTTTCATCAGAAGCATAACCCCAGTACTGTCTACGCACCTTCTGGAAAAGCAACTCCGAAAAAGCTTCGGCCAAACGGTCTGTCAAGGTCTCTATGAGGAGTGCCGTATAATCGTCTCCATTGGAACGGTAGTCTTTGGAAAGCGTGGAAGGCACCTGCGAAATGGAAACAGTGAAAGCCCCCAGATAATCCTGCACACCCGATTCCTGAGGCGCAATGAAATCGGCCAGACACAGGTTTGGATGGCCGTCTGTCTGTTTTTTCTGTTCACGCAACTGAGGCAAGCACACGGTTTGATCGCCTTTCACCACAAAAAGATCATCTCCTGCAGCATAAGCAGGAAACAACCCAAGCACAGCTTTGGCCCTGACTTTCTTTCCTTTGATCAGATTCCGAAGAACATCCTGCGCGTCTTCGTACAGTTTGGTAGCTTCCTTACCTTTCTGAGGATGGTTCAGAATGGACGGAAAATTTCCTCTGATATCCCAGGCATAAAAGAAATAGGTCCAGTCGATGTAAGGGATGATTTCATCTAACGGAAAATCCTGCCAATCAACAATGCCTTCGGTTGCAGGCCGGGTGATCTGTTGGGTGCTCCAGTCTATTTTCAGGGCATTCCTGCGAGCCTCCTCGAGGGAAATGTATGCCGTTTTTTGGCTGGCACGTTCATGAATGGTACGCAGATTCTCGTATTGCTTGGCCGTTTCTTGTCGAAAAGCAAGCTTCAGATTGGGATCGGTGATGTGGCGCAGAACAGAAGCCGCACGCGAAGCATCACGCACATGATACACCTTACCAGGATAAACGGGATCCAGCTTGATGGCCGTATGCAATTCGCTGGTTGTGGCACCTCCCAACATCACCGGGATATCCAGTCCATCCTCGGACAAAGCCTGGCTCACTTTTTTCATCTCTTCCAGAGAAGGCGTGATCAGGCCGCTCAGACCGATGGCGTCTACCTTCCGGGCTTTTGCCTCGCTGACAATCTTTTCGCAGGGCACCATGACACCAAGGTCTATAATATCGAACCCATTGCAGGAAAGCACCACGCTCACGATATTCTTACCTATGTCGTGTACATCGCCCTTGACGGTGGCAAGAAGTATCTTTACCGGCTGGGCTGCACCCTGTTTCTTTTGAGCTGCAAGGATCGGCTCAAGGATGGCCACCGCAGCTTTCATCACTCTGGCACTTTTCACCACCTGAGGCAGGAACATTTTTCCGTTTCCGAAAAGATCCCCCACCTTATTCATTCCATTCATCAACGGCTTTTCGATGATATCAATGGCGGCCGGATATATTTTCAGACATTCAGCAATGTCTTCTTCCAGGTATTCGGATATGCCTCTTACCAAGGAATAGTGAATACGTTCTTCCACAGGCAGGGCTCTCCAGGTATCCTTCCCACCCTCGTGTTTATCGGACAGACCTGCATCCACCTTAATAGTTTCCGCGTAAGCCAGCATTTCTTCGGTAGCATCACTGCGACGGTTAAGCACCACGTCCTCAGTCAACTGGAGCAACACCGGATCAATTTCCGAATAGGGAATCAACTGGCCTGCGTTTACAATACCCATATCCAGTCCTGCCTTGATGGCATGATAGAGGAAGACCGAGTGAATGGCACCACGTACCGTGTCATTACCTCTAAAAGAGAATGACAGGTTACTGATACCACCGCTGATTTTGGCATAAGGCAAATTTTCTTTGATCCAGGCGCACGCCTTGATGAAGTGCACCGCATAGTCATCGTGGTCACTGATGCCCGTAGCTATTGCCAGGACGTTGGGATCGAAAATGATGTCCTCAGCTGGGAAGCCATCCTGTACCAAAAGGTCGTACGAACGTTTGGCAACGACTATTTTCCTTTCAAAAGTGTCGGCTTGTCCCTTCTCGTCAAAAAGCATCACCACCATAGCCGCACCATAACGGTGCACCAGGCGGGCTTTTCTCAGAAACTCAGCTTCGCCCTCCTTGAGACTCACGGAATTCACCACCGATTTGCCCTGATTGCATTTAAGCCCGGCTTCCAGAACTTCCCAGGTGGAAGAGTCTACCATGATGGGCACTTTGGAAATCTCAGGTTCGGATGCGATGAGGTTGAGAAACTGCACCATGGAAGTCTTGGCATCCAGCATGGCATCGTCCATGCAGACATCAATGACCTGTGCTCCGTTCTCCACCTGGTGGCGGGCTATGGACAGGGCCTCGTCGTATTTTTCTTCCCGCATGAGACGGGCGAATTTCTTGGAGCCTGCCACATTGGTACGCTCCCCTATGTTGATGAAATTGCTTTTCGGATCAATGACCAACTGCTCCAGTCCACTCAACACCGTTTCGTGCTTACCGGCCGGGACTACCCTGGGTCTGTACTTTTGGGTTATCAACGCAATCGCCTCAATGTGTGCGGGCGTTGTTCCGCAACAACCACCGATAATGTTTACCCAGCCATTCTGCAAATAGCTTTCCACGGTATCAGCCATCATCTGGGGGGTCTCATCGTATTGTCCAAGCTGGTTGGGCAAACCGGCATTTGGATGCGCACTCACAAAGAACGGCGCATTGGCGGAAAGTTCCTCCACAAAAGGTTTCATCTGCTCAGCTCCGAAACCGCAATTCAATCCGCAGCTCAGCAAGCGGACGTGGGAAATCGACGTGAGAAAGGCCATGAGCGTCTGTCCGGAAAGAGTTCGGCCACTCGTGTCGGCCACGGTAACGGAAACCATCACCGGAAGACTTATACCGGAANCGTCTTCTTCCTCCTCGATGGCAAAAAGCGCAGCCTTGGCGTTGAGAGTATCAAAGATCGTCTCCACCAACAGAACATCCACCCCACCGTCACGAAGTCCANGCACCTGTTCCCGGTAAGCAGAAACCAGGTCATCAAAAGTGACGGCTCTGGCTGCAGGATTGGTGACTTCCGCCGACATGGAGGCCGTCTTGTTGGTCGGTCCCATAGAGCCAGCCACAAACCTTGGCCTATCAGGATTCTGGGAAGTTTTTTCATCAGCAGCGGACCTGGCCAGACGGGCAGCCGTCAGATTAATTTCATAAACCAGATCCGTCATGTTGTAATCGGCCAAAGAAACCGCATTGGCATTGAACGAATTCGTTTCAATAATATCAGCCCCTGCATCCAGATAAGCCCTGTGTATCTCCGTAATCACCTCTGGTTTGGTGAGGCAAAGCAAATCGTTGTGTCCGCGCAAATTGATACTGGAATCGGCGAATCTTTCCCCCCGGTAATCCTTCTCGGTAAGACTGTAAGTCTGGATCATGGTACCCGTTGCTCCGTCTAAAATCAGGATACGATCTTGCAGGATTTTCTGTAAATTTGGCCTCATATATTTGGTTCTATGGAATTAATAGGTGCAAAGGTAGACTTTTTCCGTTAAGAAAGAATATCTTTGCAGCAGAAACGACCCATTATGGGCTACCGGTTGCACGGACCGACACTAAAAGAAAAAACTATGCAAAATACTAAATGTGTGCGTGTTGCCCAGCGATTTAACATCGGAGGCAATGAAAGGTTCACGTTGATAGCAGGACCTTGCGCCATAGAAAGTGAAGCCATGACGATGGAGGTCGCAGAGTATCTCAGAAAGACCTGTGAAGAGCTGGGTATCAACCTGGTATTCAAGTCTTCCTACGACAAGGCAAATCGTTCTTCCATCAAATCTCCGCGTGGTGTCGGCATCGAAAAAGGGCTGTCCATATTGCAAAAAGTAAAAGCCGAACTGGATATACCCGTTATAACAGATGTACATGAAACCTGGCAATGCGCCCCTGTTGGCGAAGTGGTGGACATGATACAGATTCCCGCTTTTCTTTCCCGCCAAACAGACCTGCTCGTTGCAGCTGCCCGAACCGGCAAGATCGTCAACGTCAAAAAAGGCCAATTTATGGCCCCCTGGGATATGAAAAACGTCATAACCAAACTCGAAGAGGCCGGCACGGAGCAGATACTTCTTTGCGAACGCGGATCCTCTTTTGGATACAACAATCTGGTGGTCGATATGACAGGCTTGGTTGAAATGCGTTCCTATGGCTACCCCGTGGTCTTTGACGCCACACACTCGGTACAAAAACCAGGAGGACAAGGTTCTTCGACCGGAGGCAACCGCGAAATGGTACCTCCGCTCATGCGTGCGGCTCTGGCCGTTGGTGTCGACGCCATTTTCGCCGAAGTACACCCGGATCCGGATCACGCCTTTTCAGATGGACCCAACCAACTCCGAATGGATAACATTCGTGACATTCTATTGAAAGCTATTGAAATTGATACAATTATAAAAAGACAGTAATGGATTTTGTACAAAGAAGCCGTGAAGTGTTCGACCAGGAGATTTGCGAACTGCAAAAGGTCAGTGCCAGTATCGGCAACGAAATAAACGACGTTGTTGAATTGATCTTCAACAGCAAAGGAAAGGTTGTTGTCACCGGCATTGGAAAAACAGGCCTCATCGGCCGGAAAATTGCAGCATCCCTTGCCTCCACAGGCACTCTTTCCATTTTTATGAACTCCACCGATGCTCTGCATGGCGACCTTGGAATGGTCCGAAAAGAAGATATCGTGATTGCCATTTCCAATAGCGGAAGCTCTCAGGAAATCATGAACATCCTGCCCCCGCTTCGGAAAATTGGTACCACCATCGTAGCCATGACGGGCAATGCCGAATCACCCCTTGGCAAAGAAGCCGATTACGTTCTCAACGTAGGAGTAACCAAGGAGGTCTGCCCGCTCGGCCTGGCACCGACCACTTCGACCACGGCCACATTAGTCATGGGAGATGCCCTCACCGTTTGCCTGATGAACCGTAGAAACTTCAAGATTGAGAACTACGCCATGTACCACCCGGGAGGTGCGCTCGGACGCCGGCTTCTTACCCGTGTCGAAGACCTCATGAGTTGCGAAATACCTATTGTTCGCGAAAGCGACTCCTTCAAGGATGTGATCTACGTTATCAGCGACCGAAGGAAAGGCATGACCATGGTCATAAACAACGAGAACAAGCTCACAGGCATCATCACCGACGGCGACATTCGCCGTGCCATCCAGAAATACGACGACGTACTGGACAAACGTGCCATTGACTTCATGACCAAAGGTTTCAAAAAAGTCGCCAAAAACGCCCAGATCAACGATGCCCTCGAAATGATGACAGCCAGCAAAATCACTTCTCTGGCCGTCTGCGAACCCAAAGACAATACAGAAATCGTAGGCCTCATTACCATTCACGACATTATCGATTTCAATAAATAAAGCCGTCATCGGCTTTGACCAAAATTTCAATAGAAAAACGAGGCTGTCTCAAAAAAATTAAAGCCTCTGAGAATTAATTATTTGAGCTAGTCTCAATAGACGTAAATAAATTGAGGGTGTCTCAGACTTTTGAAACACCCTCTTTTCTTTGTCAGCCAGAATCTGACTCTATACTATTTTATCTGGTAACGCTTCATGCTAATGGTTCCGCCAGCTGTTGCATTCAATGTATTTACATAAATGAACGCCCTGTACTTCCCATCTTTAGTTTCCAGCCATATTCCGCCTTTTGCCTTAAAGTTCAGCGCATAGTCGGGCATATTGGTCAAGTCAATTTTTTCAAAATCAACATCATCAATATAGGTTCCCACATTCTCAGTCTGATTCATGATAAGGTGAGTATCGATCGCTCCCCACTCTCTTCGGATCTTTGTATCATTGTTTACCCCGGAAGGCAGGCTGATATCCGGAAGAAACTCCCCGCTGGCCGCGGGGGAGACAAAAGAATGCCCGAAACTCACGCCTGGAATATTGCGCCACAGATAAACAAGATCGATCTTGTTTGGCATGGTTGCAGCTGTAGCTGCGTCATAGACCGCCATATTCTCAATGGAAATAAAACAATCACCTTTAAGCTCCAACCCACGTTTAATATCCATTTTGCTAATGTCGTAAGGCCCCATCTTGTAGGTCAAAACTTCTCCGTTGTCAGCTTCAGTCTTGAATGTGAACGTCACTTTCTGTCCGCGGGCTTCTTCGGGTATCACATAGTAGTACCTCAGAGCAGCGGCACAGGTATCGACCGTAAAGTCAACCTTTGAGATACGTCCGTCGTTGGTGCAAGGATTGCCTATAAGCACCGGGACATCCGTACCGCTAGCATTTGTGTAATACGAATTGTTCTCAAGTTTGGTGGTGGAAGCACCCTGAATGCTTGCCTCAACCTCAGCTGAAACAATCTTACCCGAACCGTAAGGCATCGCCATTGCATAAACAAATTCAATGGTCTCACCGACAACATTCGGTCCCAATGTCCTCTTCAGACAGTCGTTCTTAAGAACGGTGGTAGCATCCTGTTCGTCCTGGCATCCCACAAAAGAGGCCGACAGGCATAACAGGAAAACAAAACCCCAAATATTTTTTGTCATTTTCATTACTTACTGTATTAGTTTTTATTTACAATGGCCTTTGTTCAGCTGTCAGATAAACGGTATAGGTTTTTCGAACTTTCCTGTTGCCTGAAATAACTGTATACTGTTTGGGATGTTCCAGATCTGAAAAGTCTGTAAGACCCGTGATCTTTGGTTCCAGTTTAGCATCAGTGACCAAAGAGAATGAAGGATAAAGATTCTTCAGGTCTGTTCCATATAGTACAGTGGCCCTTATGATGCAAGAATCGTTTTTGACAGCGGCACTTCCTTTGATTACGGATAAATGATCGGCTCCATTCAGGAAAAAACTGCTGACATAGCATTCAGCCCTGTTTGTGATCAACAATCCATCTTCGTCTACAGGATAATCGGAAGAACAGCTAAATAAAGCCAAGGATGCCAGTAGAACGAACAATATGTTTCTTTGATATAATTTCATATTTTTGAGATATTTTTTTACCATTACCTATAAGGTTTATTTTGAGTTAGATTTGGGTTCCTATCCCTTTCGGATTGAGGGATCTTGAAGATGTAAGATTGCTGATAGCTGAGCTCATTGGTGTTTTCAAAGAACTTGGCAACCTGAGCACCGTAGGTATCATACGATGCCTTACCAGGGCCTAAAGCTGGCCCCCAAACCCTTTCGATAGCTCTCCACCTGCGAAGGTCAAAGGAACGCTGGCCCTCTCCGGCCAATTCCACGATCCTTTCCTGTTCAATAGCTGAAAAGAAGGCAGCCTTATCGGATGTCTTGCTGGCAGCCAAGGCCGGCAAATTTCCTCTATGGCGAATTTTGTTGACCAAATCGATGGCCAAAGTCTGAGGTCCGTTCACTTCATTGTCCGCTTCTGCATACATCAGAAAAACATCGGCCAGGCGGATGACAGGCCAGTTGAAATCACCGTCAGAACGTCCCTGACCAGCGTAATTCCTGACAAATTTGCGAAAAACGTATCCGGAATTGGTTCCGTCGGTATTGTAGGAAGTATAACTTACGCCATTGATGGTCACTTTGGCTCCCCATGTCTTGTAAATATAGGGTACCCAACCTGCATCAACTTTTCCGGTAGAGCCCTTGCACATTTCATAGTCCCAAAGTATGGTCGACTTCATGCGGTAATCCCTGTTTGCATAACTTTGAGGATTCACAGCCGAATTGAGCCTGGTCCGTGCATCCTTGACGGTGGCAACGTCCAATGGAATCAAGGGATCACAGAAGTCTCCCGTTATGGTAGACTGGTAACGGTCTGCAATTTCAAAACGAGGAGTAACCCATGCCTGTCCTGTTTCAAGACTTCTGCCGGCAAGGTCTCTCATCAATTCCTCACTCTGGTTGCTACCTGTTCCGCCATGCGTAAAATAAAGGAGAAACTCAGGGTCTCCGTTGGCAGCGGGAAGGAACAAGTAAAAATAGTTTGGCAAGACGTCGGCTTTTCCCAGAGCATCGCAGCTACCAGGTTCCCCATTTCTGAACAAAGTCAGACTATAATCCTGAATCACACTCTTAAAATCGGCAGCAGCAGCCTTGAACGCAGTACTAGCTTTGGTCTGGTCCGGGGTGAAAGAATCCAGTTCAGGCCAACCATTTTTATTCCAGCACCCCCAGTATAGCTGAACTTTTCCACGCAAAGCAAGTGCAGCGGGTTTTGCCATTCGCCCAATGGCGGAAGCCTTGACCGGAAGTTTATCGTATGCATAGGTCAGATCCGAGATAATAGAATCCTTGATGGTTTCAATAGGAGTGCGGGGCAAACTTGCTACTTCGGAGTTTTTATAAACCCTCCAGTCAATATATGGAACATCCCCCCACATGGAAATCAGGCGGAAATAAACCAACGCTCTCATAAGCTTGGCTTCTCCAATGACTGTTTCCAGATTTTTCTTTTTATCGGGCAAAGTCGTTTGCTCTACCATCTTTTGCACATTTTCAATGACGTAGTTTGCCCTGTTTACTGCACCAAAACAAAATTCGTACATCCTATCAAAACCGGCCATTGAGCCAACAGGTCTGATTTCCCAGTTTCCCATATAGGCACGTCCGGTCCGACCATAAGTATTCATGAAGGAGTTACCCCTAACCCGGACGAATTCACCCATGCCATCCAAGTAATAGTCCCTGTCAAAAAGATACCGGACATCAGAACATAAGCCATTCAAAGCTGTGGTGGCATCGGCTTCCGTTTTCCAGTAGATTGAAGAAGACATATCTACCGTTGGCACCTGATCCAACTGCTCATCGCAAGAACTAAAGACAAACATTAGCCCCAGAATATATACAAATGATTTAAAATTCAATCGTTTCATTTTTCTATCGTATTAATATTTAGAAACTGACATTGACACCTACTGAAAACGACTTGGTCAACGGGTATACATCCACAGTGCTTCCAATTTTTTCAGGATCGAGCCCTCTGTAATTGGTAAGTGTGAAGATGTTTTCTGTAGAACCGTAGACTCGAAGACTGCTTATAGACAATCTCTGCGTCCATTTTTTAGGTAAGGTATAGCCCAACATGATGTTTTTCATTCTCAGATAAGACATGTCATCCAGCCAAAGGGTAGTCTCAGACATATTGGTTGCAGCACCGCCCAGACGGGGACGGGAAGCATCTCTGTTTTCCCAGGACCAAGTATCGTTCAGTTGTTCATAGGACGAGGCGTAACGCTGTTTGGGAAGATTCGAGGTATTGTAGACGTTGATCCAAAAATCCTTGCGGCCTGTTGCAGCCTGAAAAAGCATGGATAAGTCAAAACCCTTCCAGAACATTTGCAGGTTCAATCCGTAGTTTGTCGTAGGCATATCCGTCAGATTGTTGGTAGAAGCAACTCTGTCGTTCCCATCAATAAGTCCGTCTCCATTCACATCCTTGCGAACCACATCACCTGGGGCCAGGCTTTGAGGTGTTGCAGCATACGTTTCCTGCCAGGTTTGAGCCAATCCCTTGTCCTGATAGGAATAAAGGTATTGATAAGGCATGTTCACATAAATGGATCCTTTATCGAGGAATTCCGCCCATTTTTCAAGACGGCTCCTGTTGTAGGAAACATTAAAATTGACAGAATACCGGAAGTCTTTAACCTTGTCTTTCCAGGTGATATTGGCCTCGGCACCCCTATTGCGAAGGTTTCCAAGATTAGCATAAGCAGCTTCGTAAGCTCCGGTCAAGTGTAACGAAACCTGTGATCTTTGAAGCATACCGGTGGTAAGGCGGTCGTAGTAATCAAATTCAGTAGACAACTTGCCGTTCAGATACACCAGATCCAGGCCCAAATTGAGCACCGCAGTAGATTCCCAGGACAAATCCTTGTTAAGCATCTTGGAGTATATAAAGCCATTGGCAATCGAACCACCCACGATGTAATTGTTCTGATAGAGGAGTTCCTGCTGTTGATACCTACCTATACCGCTATTATTGCCCAGCTCACCATAGGAGACGCGAAGCTTTCCACTCGTAAGCCAGTCGTCTGTCAGCGAACGCACAAATTCCTCCTCACTGAATATCCATCCAAGCGATGCAGAAGGAAAATAGCCGAAACGGTTCCCCTGCCTGGAACTTGGAAGATCCATCGGCACGAAGATTCAGTTCCAACAAGTATTTGCCATACGCAGAATAGTTAATACGTCCGATAAAAGAACTCAATGCTTCTGCGGATGAATTGCCGGCTGTTCCCTGGGTGGTTGTCAAGGCAGCATCAATTTCAGACAAGGATGGATGAATCCTATTCTCTCTGGATGCCATCAAATATCTGTCAAACCAGTATTCGGTACTGTGGACTAACATTGCCGAGAATTCATGGTTCTCATTAAATTTCTTATGGTAGTTCAACCTTTCATTCATCAAGGTCTTGTATCCTGAATTCACCCTGTTCGTTATACTGGCATTTTCGGATACAAACCATCTGGATCCATAGCTTTCAGTCTGAAAGTTATATGCCCTGTTAGGAATATTCGCTTCTTTGAAAAACTGGTTGTAATAACTCAGGTTGTAGTCTACCCTGGCAACCAACCCTTTGATTGGTTCCCAATCCAGGTAAAAAGACGTATTTGCCTCTTGCCTGTTTTCTTTTTTAAGCACATTTGTATAAAAAGTCAGGGCATTATATGCCTGGGGATCTTCGCCATAGGCCATCACTCCTCCATATAAATTACGTTCGGAATCATATGGATAAATACCGGCAATGGCATACTGCATATCGTTCAGTTGGCCGGTGAAGCCATCGTCGTAAGAATAGACGTAATTGCTCCAGTTTCCATCGAACCTGAAACCCAGATTCATATTTTTCATGAGTTTGTAATCGGCATTGAAGCGGGCATTGTACCGTTCGTAGTCGTTGTTAATCTGCAACCCCTCCTGTTTATGATAGCCTACTGAAGCATAAAAATTGGAATTGTCCTTGCCTCCGCTTGCCGATAAATTGTAATTTTCTGTGGAACCTGTACGTGTAATCACATCCCACCAGTCGGTATTCGGATATTTTATCGGATTCGACCATTCCAAGAGCCATCCATTGGTCGATGGTTCCATTCTTGAATACCTGGTTTTTACCATTGGTCGAAGGAGATGTTGCAGCAGAACGCTGATGTAGTGTCAGAGCTCTTGGATAATCATCCATGAAATCGTAATAATTGGTTGGTTTTTCCCATCCTTTCGATCCGGAAAAATCTATCTGGGTTTTATCGTTCTTCTTTCCTGATTTGGTCTTGACAAGAATGACACCGTTTGCAGCACGTGAACCATAGACGGATGATGCCGAAGCGTCCTTCAAGACGGAAATGCTTTCGATATCGTTCATATTAATTCGGTTGATGTCCACATCCGGCATATCGTCCACCACGATAAGCGGACTGGAATTGTTAATGGTTCCCAAACCACGGATCAATAATTCCGAACCGTTGTTTCCCGCCATACCTGAATTCTGTGATACCGCCAGACCTGGCATCAGCCCCTGCAAAGCAGATGAGACATTGGCTACAGATCTGTCTGTCAAGGATTCACTGACTGTTACCGAAGATACGGATCCGGTAACATTCACTTTTTTTTGAGTACCATATCCGACGACCACCACGTTATCCAGCTGGACCATGGAGTCTTCCAGTTTAACGATGATGCTTTTCTGACTGCCAACTGCTATTTCCCTGGCCTTAAAACCGATAAAGGAAAAAACAAGGACAGCATTCTTATCCGGTACCTTAATGGAATAATGTCCATTGGCATCGGTGGTCGTACCTTGTGCCGTGTTTTTTATGGTTATCCCCACTCCTACAAGTGGTTCATTTTCCTGGCTAAGTACCTCCCCTTCCACTATAAATGACTGCGACTGGGCTGATAACGCCAGGCAAGACATGAAAAAGATCGAGAAAGCACTGATTAGTCTTTTCTTAAAAAAGTTAATCATGAATTTAAGTGTTAGATTTAATAAATAGATTACGTTATTTGTGGTTCGTAAATAAGTCATGAATATTCTATCATGAACAGCTACAATATTCTTATACTACCTCCTTTCTTTTTTAATTTAATCAAATTGAATTCACGTCCAAAAATAGAGCCTCACGTAATAGGAGCATGCAAGAGAAATCCAAATTGATGTAACAAAACGATTTAAACCATATTTTTGCATGTTTTTACAACGCTGATAATAAACACCTTATACAATAATGATTTGCTTTGGATTTTATAATTTGCCCCAGTCCCCTGCAGGGCTTGTGCCCATCTCAAGTTCAATCAGTGGCACCATTTACAATCTCCTCATGACGGACCCAGGCCCTGTTCAATGTCACTCCGTTTATTTTAGCAGATTGGATGTACCGGTTTTCCGCAGAACAGTTTTTGGCCACAACCGTAATTTTCTTGCCGGCCTCTGTAGTCAAGGTCATTTTGGGAAATGCTGGGCCAAAAAGATAATAGATGTCCTGTCCAGCATTGGGGAAAAGGCCCATTGAGGCAAAAACATACCAGGACCCCATGGCTCCGCTGTCCTCATTTCCGGGATAACCCGATTGTAGGGAAAATTTCTGATCCCTTAAGCAAGACACATAATAAGAGGTCAAGTCTGGCCGTCCGGAATGGATAAATACAAATGGACTTAAAAAGCCTGGTTCATTATCCATCAGTATAAGTTTGTTCTCGAAACCATATTTCAGGCGTTCCGTCATTTTTTCCTTTCCACCCGAAAGTTCGATCAGTTCATCAATAGCATGAGGTACAAACAAGGAATACGTCCAGCTGTTTGATTCGTAGAAAAATTCCACCCAGGAACCATAACCCTTTCTGGTCTGAAAATCCACCCATGTGCCATCCTCTTTTTTGGGGCGGATAAAGCCCTTGAATCCGGCATCTTCAACCGATGGGTCAAAAAGCATCTTCCAGCTATTCGCACGTTTTGAGTATTTTTGATAATCGGCCTGTTTCCCCAGGCCTTTTGCAACTTGAGCCATACAAAAATCATTGTAGGCATAACACAGATTGTTGCTGCAACTCATGGGATCCCCCTTTTCCGGTTGCCAACCCAATCTAAGATAATCGGAACTCCGTTCATGCCCGGCATTGAATTTCAATATTTCGTAAGCTTTGTTCCAATTGATTCCTTTCACTTTCTTGGCAAAAGCATCGGCTATAACATTGTCCACATCGTCACCTCCTTGCTTCAGAGGTCCTTCCAAACCACTTGTAAATGTGGGACGACACATCTTATCATGCTTATACCTGTCTATAAACGAATTAACGGTTTTTGTAACATAGCTTTCCTGTATCAGTACCATTAAGGGATACTTTGTTCTCCAGGTATCCCAGATACAATAATGGTCATCAAGATAAGGTTCGGAACTTTTCCATCCCGGATTGTCGCCAGTACGGTCCCTAGCCATCAAAAAGCTGTGGTAAAGGGAGGTATAGAGGATCTTCATCTTCTCCTTGGAAGCACCTTCCACTTTGATCGAAGCAAGAGTCGCATTCCATGTATTTTTGGCTTTCTGCTTTATCCCCTCAAAATCAAAATCAGGAATCTCAACAGAGAGAAACCTTTCAGCCTTTTTCATACTGCTCATGGATATTCCAATCTTTATCCTGACCTCCTGAGATTTCCTGGTCCGGAAACCCACTCTGGCATACAGTTCATTCTTTCCATGGTTAACAATCTCCACCGTTTCCGATGGGTCATTCATCTGGATAAAAAAGTAGACCTTATAGGGATCCGGGTTGCCAAAACCGCCGGCATAAGATCCCCAGCCTTTGATGACGTGTTCGCCTTTGTCGTAGAAGATCTTACCACCCAAAAAGAAGCCCTTGATCTCCGGTTTGATATGCTGAGGAATATTGTGCGCAATATCAAGGAGGATATTGGCGTCATCACTTTCAGGAAAAGTGAAATTGTAGATGGCGCAGTGATGTGTCGGTGCCAATTCGGCAAAGATTTGATAACGATTCAGCATCGCACCATAATAATAAGCATTGGCCGTTTCACTGGATATCGGCGAATCGTGTCCGCCTTCCTTGCTGTTAAATCCAATCTGGGGAGATATCAGTATTTGGCCGTAACGTCCCCAACCAGTTCCACTGACATGCAGTTGACCAAAGCCAAGAACGGGCCGACCCGGAAGATAACCGTCGTTTTCACCGTTGGGAGTCTGCGGACTCGGATTAACGGAGCCATGAGGCAACTGAGGGCCAATCACGCAATTGCTCTCCAGGTTTTGTCCCATATGCATATCCACGTAATCGGCCAAGTCCTCAGAACTTGAAACAAAGACGCCGCCTGAGGTCTGTGAAAAGACCAGATGCTGAGACAAGGCAAAAAATAGAATCAAGATTTTTTTCTTCATCATCACAAGATCTTTAATTGTTGTCTTTTAACGGTTTGGTCTCAAGATATTTTCCCACCACCTTCATCTGAGGTCTGTCATTTCCCTCAACCGGGGCAATGGACAAGGGATATTTGTTCCACATGGGACCTCCTGCCCAATAGGTCGCATTGATGCCGTTGTTCTGGAGATACAAAAGAAATTTATCCAAGGTTTCCTGCCAACGAGCATCCAAGTAAGGGACACCGTATTCGCCAATAATGCCTTTAAATCCATTCACTTTCAACCAGTTCGCAAAAGGCTGTACCCGTTCCACTCCTTTGTACGGTGTGCATTGTTCTTCTTCGTAAGAAGACTTATAGATTCCGGAAGCATCTTTGTCGAAATATACATGGGCTTCAAACATCAGGTTGTCGGAAGGATCCACCAGAAATTTCAACGTGTCGCTGTAAGTGACCCAGCGTTCGGCTGAACTCCAGCTGTCACCTCCAACAATAATCGTTTTCTCGGTGTCGACCTGGCGAATGGCATAAATAGATGCCTGAGCAATATCAAACCAGGAAGTACCGGAATTCATGTCGTGAGGTTCGTTCATCAAGCCATGTCCGTAAATGTTCCTGAAGGGTTTCATTTCCAGAGCCAGCCTTTTCCAGAAATCAGCCAAATGATTGGCGGTAAGTCCCCCTGTCCCTATAAGATTGTAGGTTCCATTGAAATTTCTGCGGGCATAATTGTGTAGATCCAGAATCACGTATATCTGACGCTTTTGGGCAGCCACAACAAACTCCTTGACCTTCCCCAGCTCAAAGCTGTTGAGATCCCCAAGCGGTTCGGGTTGGAGACGTTCCCACCGAATAGGCAGCCTGACCAGTCGAAAACCTTTGCTCTGCAAATAATCCAAGTCCTTGTTGGAAGGATAGACATAGTCCTTGTTGTAAATTCCGGGCAGCTTGTTTCCATTAAACTCGGCACCAGCCAGATTTATGCCAAAAGGTTGAACACCTTTCTTCTCGTTTGTCCACTGTTTCTGCATTTGCCGGTCCGCACAACCCTGAAAAGTCAGGGAAAGGATGCTGGAAAAAATCAACCAGATCATTAAAACACTCTTCTTCATATAAAAATACGCTTACTATTAATTTTGACTCTCTTTTTCTCATCGATTACAGCAACAAAGAAAGGCTGGAAGGCAGGAATGGGGATAGAAGTCCATTGTCATAATATGCAAGAATCGTCTTTATTCAAGGTATTCCTCTTCAGGCAAAAAACAAACAGCCTATTTCTGTATATCACACAAAAACCCATTGCCTGAAAAAGCAATGGGCTTTAAAATGAAAAAGTGTGCTCTAATGCAGAAGACCTTTTTCAGAAAAGATTTGACGAGTTATTGGATCGACATATTCTTACTTGTATCCATGAAGACTGACCGGCATCAGGGTTGAAAAAACCCAGGCAAAATGATGTTTGTCATAAACAATAGGTTGCCTGCCTTTGATATATTCCAAATAAGAGGCATCGTTGTAAATACCGGCCATGGATTCCATCAGATTGTACGGCCAAATATCGCTTGTGCCGGTGTTGGGGTTCGAATTCCATTTCCACTCCATAGGATGCGTATTATAGTAGGCCAGGTAGTCCAAGGCTTTCTTGATGGAGCGACCATCGGACGACCAATCAAACAAACTTTCCCCTGTGAGGTTGTAAGCCACCCAGCATGCCGCAGTCATCGGAGCCAAAGAAAAATAGGTATACCATATACCATTGTTTCCTCTCCTCGTTTCTTCCGGCATACTTCCATCGGGCAGGATCTTCAGTGCAAGGTCCGATTTGATCAAACGAATGTTTTCTGCCACTTCTGCCTTATCATTCAAATAGGAGGCCGACAGTAACGAGCCGAAACGACCCCAGTCTGCCCAATTGTTTTTATGCACCCGTATGGTGTTCGTTGCATTTTGGTAAACATTTTTCACCCAAACCCTGAAAACATCTTGTTGATTTTTCTTCCAGATTCTTTGGTCACTCATCAATTCTGCCGCCATCAAAAAAGCCGAACCAGAGTAAGACATAACCAAAACTCCGTCATGATCGGAATATTTCTTGTTGGTGGAAGCCCAGGCATTGAGAAAATAACAGGCCTTTTCTCCGTATTTCTTTTCTCCAGAAAGGATATAGGCCAGAGCAGAACAATAGGCTCCGAAAGCATCGTATTGCAAGGCCAGAGAATTGGCCCTGTGTTCGGCAGGTTTGTCGTAGAAACCAGGCACAGCGAAATCCACCAAAGCATGAGAGCTGACAGCCTGTATAGAGTCGGCCTTGGCAATCAACTGCCGGAATGCGGAAAAATAAGGTTCACGCTGTTCCTGAATTTGCTTCTTTACGAAGCTTATCTGTAAAAGTGGATGCATGTTATGATTGGCTGCATTGCAAATGCAAGCCATAATCGCAAAAATGGATAAAGTAAAAAATAATTTTTTCATGGTTGATTTTTTTATTACAAAAGTAAAGTCTTCCTCTTTATTCGGTATGCAAAAAAACGATCAATAGGAGCAATAATGCTGTTTGTGGTAAAAAAAGACTCGTTTTATATATTGTTGCAAGCAATTTCTACCCTTCCTCTTCTTTCCGGCATAAATTTGTATTCTATTCGTACCTAAAAACAAATACATAAAAATGAAAAGACTGATTAAAAACGCTTTCTATCTGGGGGCTCTGGCCACAATGTTCTGCTCTGCAAAAATGGAAAACATGATTAAAACCAGACAACAACTAAACTATTGCCATACTCAGGTAAAAAAGACGCTCGACGAGATTCGTTTCACCGGCAAATTACCCAGAAGCATCAACGCAAACAAAACAAAATGGTCCCTGATTGAAGTCTACGACTGGACCAGCGGATTTTGGCCCGGCATTTTATGGTACGACTACGAGAACACCAAGGATTCCATGATCAGGGAAAATGCCGTTCATTACACCGAATCACTCCTGCCTTTGCTGGACCAAAGATACAGAGGCGACCACGATCTGGGATTCCAGTTGAATTGCAGTTTCGGCAATGCCTACAGGATAACTCACGACGAGAAATACAAGGACATCATGCTGAAAGGAGCCGAGAAACTGGCAGGCTTCTACAACAAAAAAGTCGGTACCATTCTTTCCTGGCCACACATGGTGCAACAAATGCACTGGCCGCACAACACCATTATGGACAACATGATGAACCTGGAGCTGTTGTTTTGGGCTTCCAAAAATGGAGGAAATAAAAAATACTACGACATCGCCGTGTCTCATGCCACCGTCACAAAAAACAACCAATTCCGTCCAGACGGATCCTGCTACCATGTAGCCGTGTACGACACCATTACCGGAGAATTCATCAAAGGGGTCACCAATCAGGGCTACAGCGATAATTCTATGTGGGCTAGAGGTCAAGCCTGGGCCATTTACGGATACACCATGGTCTATCGCGAAACTAGGGACAAGACTTTTCTTCGTTTTGTAGAAAAGGTCACTGGAGTCTATCTGAAAAATTTGCCCGAAGATTTCGTACCCTATTGGGATTTCAACGATCCTGCCATACCCAACGCACCCAGGGATGCCTCCTCGGCTGCCATCGTTGCCTCTGCCCTGCTGGAGCTCTCTCAACTGGAAGACAGCAAAAGCAAGAAAGCGTATTATCTAGATGCGGCCAACAGGATGCTGGCTTCCCTATCCTCAAAAAACTACATCGGAGGCCCTGAAAAGCCAGCATTCCTGTTGCACGCTACAGGCAACTATCCCAGCAAGTACGAAGTCGATGCCTCCATCAACTATGCAGACTACTATTACATAGAAGCACTGACGCGCAAAAGCAGGTTAGAAAGAAATTAGTACCATCTTGGTGAATTGCCCGCGTTTGATAAAAACCGGACAATTCACCTTCTTTTCATTCCGTATCTTCTTGTATAAAATCCTTGGGCAATTTACCGTATTGCTCGTAAAAGCACTTGGCAAAATAGGAAGGCGTATTAAAACCGACCAAATAGCAGACCTCGTTGATCCGATAATTACCGGAAGACAGCAACTGGGCGCTTTTGTTCAAGCGAATAAGCTTGATGTAATCGTTGGGGGTCATTCCAGTAATACTCTTTACCTTCTTGTGAAAATTGGAGCGGCTGATGGCAAGCTGCCCGGATAGTTTTTCTATGCTGAAATTCTCATCAGAGAGATTTTCCAGAATGATGTCATTCATTCTTTTAATAAACTCAGCATTTTGGTTGTTTTCAGAACTCTGGCGATAAAATGATAAAGGTGATTTGATGAACTTGTCGCGAATCTTATTTCTGTTGTCAATGATGCTGTTTATCTGAGCTTTCAGCTGTTCAATGGAAAAAGGTTTCTCCATATAGACATCTGCACCTTTATTCAAGCCATCTATCTTTGAGGAGGTATCGGTTTTGGCAGAGAGCAGAATTATCGGCAAATGAGAGTATGCTGGGTCATTCTTGACGATGTTGCAAAGCTCCAGACCATTCATTTCCGGCATCAGGATATCGGAAATAATAATGTCAACGCTGTCTTTCTCTATAATATCCAAGGCCCTGAGACCATTTTCTGCCTCAAAAACGCCATAGCTATCGCTCAGGCTTTCATGCAGGAAAGTACGCAGCTCCTCGTTGTCCTCGACAATTAGGACTTTCAGTCCGGCTTCGAATATAATCTGATCGGTGTAGATTTCCTCCATTACTTCCTTAATACACTCACCATCCTTTTCCTTGGTTGAATCTTCGGCGTTGAGAGCCGGAAGTTTCAAAGTAAAGAGACACCCGTTACCATATTCGGACTCTACTGAAATGAAGCCTCCATGCTTCTTGGCCAGCGACTGTGACAAGGATAGGCCCAGACCAGTTCCGACTCTCAGAGGATTTTCATTGACTTGAACCTGATAGAAAGGTTCAAAAATCTTTTCAACTTCCGGTTTATCGATCCCAACACCATTATCTTCAACCGTTACAAGAATTTCGCTCCCCATCCTTTTTACACCCACCTCAATTCTGTCTTTCGCAAATTTCATGGCATTTGCCAAGAGATTGCTTACGATCTTATAGATAGCTTCTGCATCGACATTACATTCCATGCCTTCCTCAGTATTCAGCACCATCTCTATCTTATTCATCCTTGCCGCATCGGAATACTGATCATAGACCTTCTGCACAATTCTTGAAAGGTCCTGCACATGAAAATCCAAGACGAACATGTTTTCTTCAATTTTACGGAAATCCAGTAGTTGATTAATCAGTTCCAGCAACCGGTTGGCATTTCGCTCAATGAGTCCCAGGTTCTTTTTGGTCTGGCTGTTTCCGTCTCCTGAATGGATAATGTTCTCAAGCGGAGCCGTAATCAGAGAAAGAGGCGTCCTGATCTCATGAGCAATGTTCGTGAAAAACCGTATCTGCGACTCATACATCTGCTTATCTTTGAGTGCCTGGTACCTGTCCATCATTTCCTGATTCTTTGATTCAATGTATGTGCGATACCGTCGAATGAGGAAGACAGACATACCCGACACCAACAGGATGTAAAAGACAATCATGATATTCGAGAGCCAAAACGGAGGCTTAATCCGGATGACAACGCTTGTATCCGCTTCACTCCAGACCCCGTCATTGTTGGTTCCCTTGACCCGAAAAACATATTTTCCAGGAGGGATATTCATAAAACTGGCCTTATTGTCGGTGACATACGTCCAATCATCATCAAAGCCTTCCAGCTTATAGGCATATCGGTTTCTTTCGGGCGACAGATAACTCAAAGCCGCAAAATCAAAACTGAAGCTCGACTGATTGTGGTTCAGGATGATTTTCTTGGTCATCTCTATACAGGCGGTCAGAGGCGATGCTTTCTCCCAATGATAAACCTCCTTATTGAAGATCTTAAAACTGGTGATCAGAACTTTCGGTTTATCGGTATTCTCCACAAACTCTTTGGGATTAATGGAAATAAAGCCGCTGGTTCCTCCAAAATAAAGCCGGTTATTTGAGGCTCTCAATGCACAGTTCAAATAGTCCTGAACCTTTCGGCCAACATAACCCAATGCTCTAACAGTTGAAAGGTTTTCAGAAATACGGACAATACCACCTCCGGTGCTGACCCAGATGTTGCCGCTTGCATCATCGATGACGGAGTTGACCAGATTGGAAGGAAGTCCCGAATTGACGTTATAGATTTTCTCAAACCGGTTCCTGAAGGTATTGAACAAAGCCAGCCCCGATTCTTCCGTGCCTATCCACAGGCGATACCTGGCATCCTGGAAGACGCAATTCACATAATTGCTGATGAGCGATGCCTTGTTTCTGGGATCGTAAGTATAAGCATCCCACTTCCCGTCCGAGCGCTTGCGAAATAAGCCTGAATGAGTTGCAAACCAGATAGAACCATTAAAGTCTTCGATAATGTCCTTCACCTGAATGTTCGAGAACTTCTCCAAACGTTTCAGCTTCCCGGATCGATCCAGAAACATGCATCCACCACCTTCCGGCGCAATATAAATATCCCCTTTCGAAGTCTTGAAGATAGACTTGGCGCCGATGACGTTGATATCGAGTTTTCCGAGCTTTTTTTTGCCATCCGAACTCAATATGCTGATGCCTCTTCCATAAAGCCCCACATAGAGCTTGTCCTTATCCAGCATCAGACATTGCACATTCTGACTACCCGCATTGCAGGCTTTTTCAAATTGCCCGTTTCTTGTCTTATACCGATAGATGTTGTCGTTGTGGGTGCCAACCAAAATATTTCCATCCTCTTCCTCAACCATGCTGCTAACAATGTATTCCTGCGAGGAACGCTCCGTAATATCCTTGACAAACAAGAATTTATTGATCACAGGTGAATAATAGTTCACACCACAAAAATAGGTTCCTATCCAAAAAGAGCCCTCTTTATCGCGTACGATGGAGAAAATGGAATTATCGGTAATCTTACTGTTGGAACCGTCCTCGTTGATCATCTCAAAAGACTCATTGATTCTGTTGAACTTGATCAAACCTTTTTCCGATCCCATAATAAGCTCGTGATCCGAATACTCAATGATTGACTTCACGCTGCTCACATTCGACAAATAATGGGACACTTTTCCACTGATGTAATTATACCGGATCAAACCGCTGGTTCCTGTACCTATCCACAAATAGTTGTCTCTGTCGCAGAAAAGGCTGTAAACGGTCTTGTCAGAGATGCCCAAATCCTTTTGATCGGAAATATTGGTAAAACGTCCACTGATGGGATCAAAGTGAATAAGCCCCATCCCCGCCGTACCTAGCCAGAGAGTACCAAAACGGTCTTTTATAACAGTCCAGATAAAGTTGGTTGACAAGCCGTAAGGCTTCTTTGTTTCGGAATAGTGCTTCACAACTTTCAAACTGGAATTCAGCATGTAAAGTCCAAAGCCGTGNGTTGCCAGCCAAATNTTTCCATTGGGGTCTTCCATGATGCAATTGATACTGGCATCCTTCTCCCTNCTCCTTCCCANATTTGATATGCCGGAAATTGTCGTAAGTCCTGTCGTACAAATAGAGCCCCAGTTTGGTTCCCACCAGCAATCTCTGGTGGGAAATTTCCTTGATGCAGTGTATNAAATTGTGCCCTATCGACAAGGAATCACCCTGNTTTTTTCGGTATATNCTGAATGTTTTGCCNTCAAANCGATTNAGTCCNTCGTTCGTNCCAAACCACATNAANCCTTTGCTATCCTGCATTACAGCCCAGACACAATTGTGGGAAAGCCCATCATCGACGCGATAATTCCTGAAGAAATTCGCCTGAACAGAGGGCAAAAACGAAAGGATAAAAAAGAAGAAGGAGACAACGTATTTCATGTTCAAAAAATAAACGCTCAACAGTTTAGAACCAACTTAAACAAAGTTAGTATTTTTTTCAGTCTCACCATCAGACAGAAGACCTGAGTCCAAGGTCCAAGCGGATCAGACCTGCATCTTTGCGAACCAAGAAAACCACGAATTTATCGAAAAAAAAACGATCTTTGAAACAAAAGCTCACTTTGGCCAGAATCATATTCTTGCATGTTTTGAAGATATTCTTGCATTTAAAATAGCCATTTAGCCTATTCCATCAAAAGCATGGACCATCACCTTCTTGAAAAAACTTTCAGGAATGGAGCTCAAGGATATTGCCATTGACCGAACAACCAGCAAAGAAGCCCTTGCAAGGATCTACCGGGAAATAAAATATCAAATCCAGCAAACTTTCCCGGCATCGGATTGGTTAATTATCTAAACCAATCCCTACCTATTATGGAAGCTCCCCAAACTCACAAAAATTACCCCTTATACATCGTTATTCTCTCAAATCTGGTATCTCTCGGCATCTACGGTTTGGGGTTTTACATCATGGCAAAACTCAGCCTGGTTGTCGCATTTATCTATTTAGCGCTAATTCTGGCATTGGAAATCAGGCTGCTGAAAGGTTGCACCAACTGCTATTACTGGGGCAGGATTTGTGGCTTTGGCAGAGGCAGACTAAGCAGGATGTTCTTCAAGAAGGGCAAACCAACAAAATTTTGCAGCAAGAAATTTACCTGGAAAAGCATGATCGGTGATCTATTGGTGCCACTTATACCATTCATAACAGGAACGTTCCTGATAATAACTGAATTCAACGTTTATCTGCTCATAGCCATTGTGTTGATGCTCTTCCTTACAACTTACGGCAACGGCTTTATTCGTAGTCAGCTTACTTGCAGATATTGCAGGCAAAAAGAACTAGGATGTCCGGCTTCGGATTTTTTCAGCAAAGTGAAGCAATGAAATTTCATTTTACGATATCCTTAACCTCTCTAATCGGATAAAGCGACACATTGGTGAGCCAACTCTCTTTGATTTTAATCACACCTTTTCGATGGACTTTCTGCCACTTTGAGGCAAAAAAAAAGACCAGCCGAAACTCCGACTGGTCTTTCCCATATATTTTTCAACCCATTTACTTATGCATCGATGTTTGCATAGGTTGCATTGTCTTCGATAAACTTACGGCGAGGTTCAACATCTTCACCCATCAACATGGAGAATACGTGATCCGCATCGGCGGCATTCTCAATGGTTACCTGACGCAACGTACGGAATTCCGGATCCATGGTGGTGTGCCAAAGTTGCTCGGCGTTCATTTCTCCCAAACCTTTGTATCGTTGTGTATGCATGGCATTCTCATTACCATTGGCGTATTTCTCAATGAACTGCTGACGTTGCAGTTCTGTCCAGCAGTATTCCTCAACCTTACCCTTCTTGCAAAGATAAAGTGGAGGAGTGGCAATATAGACATAACCTTTTTCAATCAGCGGTTTCATTTGACGGAAAAAGAAAGTAAGCAGCAAGGTGTCGATGTGACTNCCATCNACNTCGGCATCGGTCATGAAGATGATCTTGTGGTAACGAAGCTTACTNANGTTGAGTTCCTTTGAATCNTCNTCCGTTCCGATAGACACACCAAGTGCGGTGTACATGTTGCGGATTTCCTCGTTTTCAAGAATCCTATGTTGCATGGCTTTTTCCACATTCAGAATCTTACCGCGGATAGGCATGATGGCCTGATACCTGCGGGAACGGCCCTGTTTGGCCGTACCACCAGCAGAGTCTCCTTCGACGATGAAGAATTCGCATTTTTCAGGGTCACGGTCCGAGCAGTCTGCCAATTTACCAGGCAGGCCTCCACCGGAGAGCGGGCTCTTGCGTTGTACCATTTCACGGGCATGACGGGCAGCATGACGGGCAGTGGCAGCCAAAATGACTTTGTCCACGATGATCTTGGCTTCTTTCGGATGCTCTTCCAGGTAATTACCCAGTGCTTCCGCCACTGCCTGATCAACAGAGCCGATCACTTCGTTGTTTCCAAGTTTGGTTTTGGTCTGTCCTTCAAACTGAGGTTCGGCAACCTTGATGGAAATAACGGCGGTAAGACCTTCGCGGAAGTCATCACCGGTCACTTCGATTTTTACCTTCTCCAGCATTTTGGAGTCTTCGGCATATTTTTTCAACGTACGGGTCAGTCCACGACGAAAACCGGCAAGGTGAGTACCTCCTTCGATGGTATTGATGTTGTTGACGTACGAGAAAATGTTTTCGTTGTAGGATTGATTGTACATCATAGCAACTTCGACGGGCGTACCACCAAACTTATCGGTTGAAATGTGGATCACATCATCAATGAGAGGCTCACGGGACTGGTCTAAAAAACGGACAAATTCTTTCAGACCTTCTTCCGAATGATACGTTTCGCTCTTGAAGGATCCATCTTCCTGAACAGATCTACGGTCTGTCAGGGAAAGAGTGATGCCGGTGTTCAGGTATGCCAGTTCTCGGAGACGGCCTGCGAGCACATCGGTTTTGTATTCAAGCACGGAAAAGATTTCTTCGTCCGGCTTAAAGGTGATGGTCGTACCGGTACTTTCGGCAGTACCGACTTCTCTTACGCTGTAAAGAGGCTTGCCTCTCTGGTAATCCTGTTCAAAAAGTTTGCCGTTACGACGTACTTCCACGTGAAAATTGATGGAAAGTGCATTTACGCAGGAAACACCCACACCGTGCAAACCTCCCGACACTTTGTAAGAGCCTTTATCAAATTTACCTCCTGCATGAAGCACGGTTAGTACCACTTCAAGTGCGGAGCGTTGTTCTTTTTCATGCCAATCGACTGGAATACCACGACCGTTGTCAACAACCGTAATGGAATCATCCTCGTTAATGGTAACCTGTATGCTGTTGCAGAAACCGGCCATAGCCTCATCAATCGAGTTGTCCACGACTTCATAGACCAGATGGTGCAAACCTTTCAGTCCTGTATCACCAATATACATGGAAGGGCGCTTACGCACAGCCTCCAGTCCTTCAA
>Ga0065701_1012739_pt1 | contig 31368 bp, 31 predicted proteins | sample Biomet1_FD_59088 | JGI IMG/M metagenome (GOLD analysis project Ga0065701, IMG submission 59088) | Microbial communities from bioreactor (seeded with anoxic lake sediment) at LBNL, California, USA - Biofuel metagenome 1 version 3... | ecosystem: Engineered > Bioreactor > Anaerobic > Unclassified ...
TTGCACCATGCGCACACAAGCTAATGTAAACTGTTCGCGCCGCCTTGGCAATATCGCAGTGTGATACGGAAACCCCAGTGGCTTTTTGAATAATGCCGTCACGGCAAACCAGTCGGCTACCCCACCAATCAATGCCGCTTCTGCACAAAATGAGAAAAAGCGAATGGTTGCATCTGCCGGATTCTTTACTTTCAATATAAGTGTAATGATAAACAGCAAGGCTGCAAAAGCCAATGTCTTATCTGCTTTATTTCCCCAACGCATCAGCCCCACATCCTTTCTGCCAAAAATGTCATTGCATATAAAAACATCCCGACCAATGCCCCGACCAATGAACCATTTATGCGGATCATCTGCAAGTCATCAGCAATACGGGTTTCCACAAATTCCACGAGTGTCTCATTTGAAAAAGCCTTGAGTTTTTCTTCAATCACTTGTATTACAAAGCCATGTCGTGCACGGATAAAGTCATTAACTGCCAAGTTGAGCTTTTCATTGAGATGACTTTGCATTTGTGCGGATTCTTTTATTTGATCGATACGCGTATCGATAAAGACATTGATGGCACGTTCCGAAGATAAAATATCGCCACCACCATTTTTCATTTGCTGGTTTAAATATGCTTCTATCCGCTCGGCAATCGGCAAACGATTTTGCACGATATCATCGGCCCAGGTCCGTACAGCCTTACGATAGGCTTCACTTTTACTCGCATGTGCAAGCTGTTCCGATAACCATATTTGAAAACGTTGATGCGTGCTATTTTCTGGTTTTTTTAGATTTTCCATAAACTTATCTAGCTCAGCTGTAAAAATAGAAGTGAGTTTTTCATCGGATAAATCAAACATTTCAAGCATCATTTTTCTTCCTGAGGATCCATTTGTATACGCTTCTTTTATCAAAGCGATATTTTCCGTCAAAATCCGTTGTACTGCCGGATCTTTAACTAAACAGGACGCACTGCCTGCCAAGAATTCTATGATCTTTCCACTGTGCTTGGTCTGAAAAGCTTCTCGTAAAAGCCTTAGGCACAACTCTGGCATATCAATTTTTTCCAAGCTGCCCTTAATTGTTTTTTCCAGCTCAGAGCTGATTTTTTTTGTATCCATTTCACTGAGCACCGCATCAACAAGGCGGTTTAGAGCCTGTTTCAGCTTTTCACGACCTTCAAATTTATCCAAGTACTGCAAAATCATTTGTACCATATCTTCTTTGCCAAGAATTTTCATGATGTTTTCAACACTAAGCAAATCACTGCCAACGAATTCTACCAAAGACTGCATCAAACGATCGCGGTTACGAGTTAAAATCTCCGTCCGATAAGAAATCCCTAATGGCTTATGAAATAAGGCCGTAACAGCAAACCAATCGGCTAGCCCGCCAATCATAGCTGCTAAACAGCCACTATTGAAAAGCCCGCCCCAAAAAACATTGGTATATGGTTGTGATCCGGCAAATCCTAAGGCACTTATCACTAAAGCAGCCGTAGCTTTATAGCTTTTTCGCATGTATTCCAACCCCTATATTCTTTCAGTTTTCATCTGTTCTACAAACCTCTACACCCGTCTAAGACTTTAGCATTCGCCTTTTCAGTAATGTTTCATGTATAAGTAAAAAGCACTGCAAACCAGATTATTTGCAGTGCTTTTTTTTATGATAATCTCATTTTAAAATCTTCATAACCGAAATCCCTTACGATTTTAACGGCACCATCTTTATGCACTGCCACAATTGCTGGTAATTTCATGCCATTGAATGTATTATTTTTAACCATCGAGTAAATTGCCATATCACAAAAAACCAAATGATCACCGATTTTTAGTTCATCATCAAAGGAATAGGCACCGATGATATCCCCTGCCAAACAGGTCGGTCCACCGAGCTGATACGTATACGCCTTAACACCAGCTTCATCTGCCCCAATAACTTGCGGGCGGTATGGCATTTCAATGACGTCTGGCATATGGCAGGCCGCCGAGGTATCAAGAATCGCTGTCATCGTACCATTTTTGATGATTTCCAGCACTTCACTGATCAAAAAGCCGGCCTGTAAAGCAACGGCTTCTCCTGGTTCAAGATAAACTTCCACATCATAGGTCTTTTTGATTCGATTGATACAGCGTATCAATCGCTCTACATCATAATCATCTCTTGTGATATGGTGTCCACCGCCAAAGTTAAGCCATTTGACCTTATGGAGCCATTTGCCAAATTTCTCTTCGACCGCAATCAATGTTTCTTCAAGCGCATCGACATTTTGTTCGCACAAGGTATGAAAATGCAGACCTGTAATACCATCGAGCTCGTCCGCTTCAAAATTTTCCAAAGTGATACCTAAGCGTGAACCGGCAGCACACGGATCATAAATCCCATGCTCTTGCGTGGAGCACTCTGGGTTTATCCTAAGCCCGCATTCTTTTCCTGCAGCCAAGGCACGCCCCCGGAATTTTTTCCACTGCGTAAATGAATTAAAAACAATGTGGTCGCAAATTTCTAGTATCTCGTCAAATTCGCTCTCTTGATAAGCCGGTGAAAAAATATGATTCTCACCTTTCATCTCTTCATGACCAAGGCGAGCTTCATAAAGGCCGCTAGCTGTCGCTCCAGCAAGATATTTTTTGATCAAAGGATAAAAGTAAAACATAGAAAATGCTTTTTGTGCCAGCAAAATATGACAGCCGGTCGCGTCTGATACGCGTTTGAGAATCTGCAGATTTTTCTCTAGCAATTCCTCTTCAACAACATAGCATGGCGTTTTAAGTTCCTGCCATTCTTTTTTCATCACCATAATCAATCCACCATTTTAGGTGCGAAACTTTCCTGCCAAGGAAGACCCCATTTATTAAGAGCATCCATGAACGGATCCGGATCGAATTCTTCGATATTGTGCACACCAGGTTTTTGCCAAGTCCCATTCATGACCAGCATCGCACCAATCATTGCCGGAACACCTGTGGTATAAGAAATTGCTTGCGACCCGACTTCTTTATAACATTCCTGATGATCACAGACATTATATACATAATATGTCTTTTCCACGCCATCTTTTTTACCCTTGAAGATACAACCGATATTGGTTTTTCCGACTGTACGAGGACCAAGGCTTGCCGGATCCGGCAAAACAGCCTTAAGAAACTGTAACGGCACGATTTTTTTGCCTTCGAATTCAATCGGCTCAATCGACGTCATTCCTACATTTTCCAAGCATTTCAAATGCGTCAGATAGCTCTGACCAAAGGTCATGAAGAAACGAATCCGTTTGATTCCTTTGATGTTAAGGCCCAAGGATTCCAATTCTTCATGGTGCAGTAAATACATATCTTTCTCACCGACTTCCGGGAAATCATACGTACGCTTGATTTCCATCGGTTCTGTTTCAATCCAGTTTCCATTTTCCCAGTAGCTGCCTTTGGCTGAAACTTCACGAATGTTGATTTCCGGATTGAAATTTGTAGCAAACGGGTAACCATGGTCGCCTGCATTGCAATCCAAAATATCGATGTAATTGATTTCATCAAAATGATGTTTCATCGCATGTGCACTGAACACACCGGTTACCCCCGGATCGAATCCACTGCCCAGAAGCGCCGTGATTCCAGCTTTTTCAAAGCGTTCACGATAATCCCATTGCCATTTATACTCAAACTTTGCCGTATCAATCGGTTCATAGTTTGCTGTGTCGACATAATTCGTCTTTGTTTCAAGGCATGCATCCATAATCGTAAGATCCTGGTACGGAAGGGCTAAGTTCAATACAACATCTGGTTTAACCTTTTTTATCAAAGCGACAAGTTCTGGTACATTGTCCGCATCAACTTGTGCTGTCGTAATTTTTGTTTTTCCCCCATCGAGTGCTGCTTTCACTGCATCGCATTTGCTTTTCGTCCGACTTGCAATGCAGATTTCTTCAAAAACCTCGCTGTTTTGGCAGCATTTGTGTATCGCTACCCCTGCTACACCGCCACAACCAATAATTAACGCTTTTCCCATAACAGATTCCTCCAATTTTCAGCAAATATATTTTTATTTCACGTTATGTTTCTTTTCTAATACCAATAAAAACTCCCGCAAGACCTTCAATGCAACAGCAGTCGAAGTCCCACTAGCGTCATACGGCGGTGACAATTCATTGATGTCCGCACCGACGATGTTGACACCATCTAGTTTATGCAGCGCAGACAAAAGCTGCAAGAAAGTTACCCCACCAGCCTCTGGTGTTCCCGTCCCCGGAAAAATCGACGGATCCAGTACATCCAAGTCGAGCGTAAAATATACGGGCTTTCCCTGTAACTTCAACAAAACGTCAGCAAGTCCTTCAAAATCAAATTTTCGCGTTTGCACATGATCTGCACCCCAGCGGAATTCCTCACGTTCGCCACTGCGAATGCCAAATTGAAATATTTTTCCATCGCCGACTAAATCCCAAACACGATGCAAAACCGTTGCATGAGATAAATTCGCCCCAAGATACTCATCACGCAAATCAGCATGCGCATCAAAATGTAAAATATGCAAATCCGGGTATTTTGCCAAAACCGCACGAACTGCGCCTAACGTCACCAAGTGTTCGCCGCCAATCATCAAAGGCATTTTCCCATCGTTTAGAATTTCTGCCGCAAAATCCTCAATGGACTTTAGTGCTTGCACCGGATCGCCAAAACAAAGTTCTAGGTCCCCGCCATCAAACACCGCCGTATCTTCTAAATCCATATCTTGATATGGACTATACGTTTCCAGTCCATAGGATTCAGCTCGCATCGTTCGGCTGGCAAAACGAGTCCCTGGCCGATACGATGTCGTTGAATCAAAGGGTGCTCCAAACAGAACAATTCTCGAATCCTCGTATTCTTTGTCACAGCCTAAAAAAGTTTCCACATTCCTATTCAACATCGCGCATCATTTCCTCCACATAGTTTGGCAAAGCAAAAGAACCTGCATGCAGCTGCGTATTATAATAACGCGTTTTCAGCCCCAAAGCGTTCCATTTCACACCGTTTAAGTCCTTGACCGGATGGTATTTCTTTGACGCAAAGCCAAAAAGCCAATGTCCCGACGGATATGTCGGAATATGGGCTTGATACACTCGGCTGATTGGAAAGGATTCCACGATCCTTTTGTGGGCACGTTGCATAGCATAAGCATCTTCAGCATAAAAAGGACTTTCATGCTGATTCACCATAATACCGTCTTGTTTTAAGGCCTTATAGCAGTTGCCATAAAATTCTTTTGTAAATAGCCCCTCGCCCGGACCAAAAGGATCCGTCGAATCAACAATGATCAAATCATATAGATCCTCACAGTGACGAATGAATTTGAGCCCATCCTCAAAATGGAAACGAACCCGTGTGTCCGTGAAGCACCCTGCAGTTTGTGGCAAATATTTCTTACAGACCTCGACGACGAGTTCATCGATTTCTACGAGATCGATGCTTTCAACCGTCGCATATCGAAGCAGCTCCCGGCAAGTCCCGCCATCGCCGCCGCCGATCACCAATACTTTTTTCGCTGCCGGATGAACTGCCATCGGCACATGAACGATCATTTCATGATAGATGAATTCATCTTTTTCCGTCAACATCATGTAACCATCCAGCGTTAAAAAACGCCCGAATTCAGGTGAATCAAAAATATCGATTCGCTGAAATTCAGATTTCCCAGCATACAGCTGCCTATCGACTTTTATTGAGAAATTTACATTATTTGTGTGCTTTTCTGTAAACCAAAGTTCCACATCAATCAGCTCCCACCATAACATTTAAATGTTCTATATTCATATCCTCTGGTCCTGTAAGCGAACAGCCTTTTTCTTTGGCATAGCTTATATAATCAAGGATTTCTTCCGTGATCAATTCACCCGGAGCCAAAATCGGTATTCCCGGTGGATAGCACATGACAAATTCGCTGCAAACCTTACCGGCCGCCTCTTTAAGCGGCAGTGCCTGTTTCTCGCCATAAAAAGCATCTTGCGGCGCGGCACTGACTCGTGGATTTATGTACTCAGCTTCGAGCATTCCGGTTTTATCCTTTTTATAATGGCGGCGAATCTCTGCCAAGGCGCTGACCAAGCGTTCAATGTCCTTGGGGCGATCTCCGACGGACACATATGCCAACAAGTTTCCGATATCGCCAAATTCTGCCTGAATATCATATTCATCACGCAAAATATCATAGACTTCGATTCCAGCCAAGCCGATATCGAGCGTATGAACCGATAATTTGGTCACATCAAAATCATAGATAGAATCGCCATTGATCAGCTCTTTTGAATACGCATAATAATCACCTATATGATTGATCTCATCGCGGGCATATTGCACTAAATCAATGACCTGATCAAAAACTTGCTGTCCGTGCAGCGCCAAATTCCGTCGCGATATATCTAGGCTTGCCATCAAAAGATACGAGCCACTAGTCGTTTGCGTCAGATTTATGATTTGGCGCACATAACCTTCCTGCACAGTAGGGCCAATCAATAAAAATGAACTTTGCGTCAAAGAGCCACCAGATTTATGCATGCTGATCGCTGCCATATCCGCTCCGGCTTCCATTGCTGCAATCGGCAGTTTGTCACTAAAGTAAAAATGCGTTCCATGTGCTTCATCTGCTAAAACCAACATGCCATGCGCATGAGCCAGTTTGGTTATTTCCCTCAGGTCTGAACATATGCCATAATAGGTCGGATTATTGACAAAGACTGCTTTGGCATCAGGATTTTCTTTGATTGCCTGTGCTACTTCAGCAACACGCATCCCCAGTGAAATCCCAAGAACAGGATTCATTTGCGGATTTACATACACAGGAACAGCTCCACACAAAATCATAGCATTGATCGCACTACGGTGAACATTCCTTGGCAAAATAATCTTATCACCTTTTTTGCAAGCAGTGAGCACCATACTCTGCACAGCTGAAGTCGTTCCTCCAACCATGAAAAAAGCATGACTGGCACCAAATGCCTGGGCAGCCAATTCCTCTGCTTCTTTGATGACAGAAACCGGATGGCAAAGGTTATCCAGCGGCTTCATCGAATTGACATCCACGGCCATGCATTTTTCACCAAGAAAATCGGTCAGTTCCCTATTGCCCCGACCTCTTTTATGCCCTGGAACGTCAAATGGCACAATCCGCATCGTCTTCAATTTTTTGAGAGCTTCCAAAACAGGCGCTCTATCCTGCGACTTTTTATCCATTCCCACAATCATTCTCCCTTTTAAAACACATTCGTCCCACTGAAAATCTCAATCATCTCACGTCTAAGACTATTGCTGATTTCCAATCTTGTCTTAGGGGGGATTTCGTAAATATCCGTATTGAACAGATAATTTTGCAGTTCCGGCTCTTTTATCAGCATCTTCGTATGAAACAAATTCGCCTGATACATATTGATATCGACTGCGTCATACTTCGCCAGTGTTTGTGCATCGACATAGTCTTGGATCGAGGTTATTCTATGGTCCATAAACAATTTTTTCCCGGAAACATCTCTGGTAAAACCACGGACTCGGTAATCCATCGTAATGATATCCGAATCAAAGTTACCAATAAGATAATCGAGTGTACTAAGCGGCGTAATTTCTCCACAAGTTGCTACATCGATGTCCACGCGAAACGTCGCTATGCTTGTATCCGGATGAAACTCCGGATACGTGTGGACCGTCACATGGCTTTTATCCAAATGCGCAACTACCGCATCTCGGTAGGTCACGGCAGCATCCACCGGACTTTTATAACCAGCAGGGACCATATTGCCTTCCGCAATCAAAAAAGTCACGCTGGCACCTTGCGGATCATAATCTTGCTTTGACACATTCAATACATGTGCCCCGATCATTTCCGTCACGTGGAATAAAATTTTAGTCAGACGATCTGAATTATACTGCTCATCTATATAAGCAATATAATCCTTTTGTTCTCTGGCCGTCTTTGCATAACACACATCATAAATATTAAAGCTCAATGATTTCGTCAAATTATTAAAGCCATACAACTTTAATTTTTCATCCACGCCTTTGCCCTTCTTCCTGTCTTAGATTAAAGAAACCATTATAAGAAAGCCTTATGTACGACAAAAAAACCCAAACGAATGGCGTTCTCCGCTCTCATTCACTTGAGTTCTTCTACATAAATATTCGCATCATCTCAAACCCGCCTCCGATCGGAATGGGTTGACATAAATATTCGATTACTTGAACATGTAGGCATCAGAGTCTATATAGCAAGAATTTACTTTTACTACTCTTATTGATTGTTTCACAAGTGTGAGATCTACGTCACTATAAGCTAACTTATAAAATTCAGAGCTTACGCTCAATCAATAAGGCAACGAAAGTTGCCAATTTCGGCATTTGACCNGGCTGTCCGCATGGCCCTAATTTCCTGAAAATCCAAGAAATGGTCAAACTTCCTGCTCAATGCAGTAATATTACATACTGTTTTTGGCTCTAACCGCCTAAAAACACTTTCTTCATTATAGAGCAAAAACGCGGCGAAAGCAAGTTGAATTTGCTCTCGCCACGTTTGACCTATTTATAAAGTTCGTTTGTTTTAATGGACACCTTTATGGCGCACAGCCAAGAAAATAAGTAATGCAATGCCATCAGCTGCAACTAAAACAATTCCTAAGGGAACTGCCGTCGTGCTTCCGCCCATGCCGACAAGCGGTGATGCCAACGCCCCGAACAAAAACACGGCAACCCCCAAAAGGCCTGAAGCGGTCCCCGCCGCGCCCCTTTGACTGCCGATTGCCAAGGTAAAACTCGTCGTCGTTGTGATACCTATACTCGAAGCGACAAAAAACAAAGCGCCGAGCATAAGTCCGACAGACATGACATTATTGAGCGCCAATAAAAGAACAGCTGCACCTGCCAGCAGCGAAATAATCAAGCCACCAAACAGCACCGGCTTATCACCATAGCGCACACTCAATCTGGCAGTGGCCTGAGCCGCGATCATTACACCCAGCCCATTTACCGCAAAGCAGATGCTAAACATCGTAGCGGATAATCCATACATCGTTTGAAGCACAAAAGGCGATGCCGCTATATAGCCAAAAAAAGCTGCCATGACAAAGCCTTGAATCAATACATACCCCATGAAGACCTTATTGGCGAAAAGGCCAGCAAACATCGAAAATGTTGTTCTTATTCCGCTCGGTTTGCGTTTTTCCACCGGCAAAGTCTCTTTAAGCCCTGCGGCTCCAATAAAAATCAAAATACTGATACAGCCTAAAACAATAAAAATTCCCGGCCAATGAGAAAATCTTAAAATTTGCCCCCCAAGCACAGGGCCACAAATAGGCGCCAACCCATTGATTGCCATCAACAAAGAAAAAAACTTGGTCAATTCCGTACCTTCATATAAATCACAGGCGATTGTCCTTGATAAAACAACACCACCAGAGCCGACAAGCCCCTGTAAAAATCGCAAAGCAATCAGCTGCGGAACCGAATTCACGAAGCCACAAAGAAAAGTCACCGCCACAAAAAGTCCCATAGTAATAAGCAGTGGTTTTTTCCGCCCACTCATATCACTGATCGGTCCAATAAAAAGCTGTCCCAGAGCCAGCCCCAAAAGCGTCGCCGTCAAACTCAGCTGCACCAGGGCCGTATCGCTGCCTAAATCTGCAGCAATTTGCGGCAGCGCCGGTAGGTACAAATCTGAACAAAGCGGACCTAGAGCAGCTAAAGAGCCTAATATAGTCGCTAATACCAAACGCCTTGAATTTTTTGATTTCTTTTTTTCCATAAATCTTCACCTCATAATACCTGTGCGATTAAAGTCCATGCTTAAGCAAAAGACTGCTGCACAATAGCTCTCATTATATCACAAATCATACATCTTGCAAGATATATGATTTTATTATTTCGTTTTAGCAAGCACCGATGCCAAACCCAATTGTGCCAATTCAGCTCCATGATAACACAATTTTTCTAATGCAAGGATTGCTTCTTCTGTATTTTCTTGACGAATCAGATGACATACCTCTTCGTAGTCTCGTATTTTTCCTCCAAAATCGAGTTTATGCTCCTCCAATGCTTTAATGAAAAGATTTTGTAAAAGATCCAGTTGCGGTGCCATTCCTATGATGGTATCCACCAAACGAGCATTGCCGGTCTGATCAAAAAAACTTCTTTCGATTTTCAAGATATACCGGCGAAGATCGCCTTGATCTGCTGCTTCTTCATACGCCTTGATATGCGACGCTAAAGAATCGGCCAAACCAGACGATAATCCGCGTCTCATCGTCAATCGCAATGCCTCTGCCCGCAAGGCAAAACCAACTTCACTGATTTCGACAATATCCTGCGGTGTCAATGAAATAACCTGTGCACCTACATTATTCGTATAAGCAATCAAGCCATCTCTGCTCAAACGATTCAGCGCTTCACGAATAGGCGTGCTGCTCACGCTGTAAAATCTTTGCAATTCACTGGCATTCAAACGGCTGCCCAAAGGCAGTTCCAAAGAAATAATTCTCCACTTTAAATCTTCATATACTTGATCCGGAAGAGACAATCGATTCAACTTCGCCATACTATACACTCCATATTATTTTTTTCATATTATATCATATATCTTGCAAGAAAATATATTCCAACACGAAAAAATCTCCTCAAATGTCCTCCGAGGAGATTTTTTCGTTCACATAACGACTTTTATTTTTACAATCAAATATCTGCGTATGATGTTCTGGCAATGATCTCATCTTGCAGCTTACCATCGAGCTCAGTGAAGTAAGCGGTATAGCCAGCAACTCTGACCGTTAGGCTGCGATAAGCCTCCGGATTTTTTTGTGCGGCCAAAAGATCTTCTCGCCGCAATACGTTGAACTGGATATGCGGAATTTCCAAATCTACAAACGCCCGTAAAAACTGGCCAAATTTTTTAATACCGCCTTCCGTCGCGAAAAACTCCGGCAAGAACTTCATATTCAATAATCCGCCATTTGTCGTTAAATCATTACCGAGCTTGGAAACAGATTTTAGCACAGCTGTTGGCCCTTTTATATCACGGCCATAAACCGGTGACAACCCACCATCAGCCAAAGGAGTTCCAGCATATCGTCCATCTGGTGCTGCACCGACATTTTCACCCATTGGCACATGTGCAGAAACCGTATACATTCCCGTGTGATATTTTCCTCCACGACAATTGGTATAAGCAGACAGGCTTTTTCTAAAATACGCTGCCCACTTCGTGCCAAGCTCATCGACCCAGGCAATATCATTGCCATATTTACCGACTTTATTCAAAAGAACCGCTCTTAAAATATCGTCTCCGACAAAATTATTTTGCAAAGCTTTTAAAACAGCCTCCCCATCGAGACGTTTTTCTTCATATACAAGCTGCTTTAACGCCGCTAAACTATCGGCTATATTAGCCACTTGTATCATTTGTATTCCGGATAAATTATAATGCGCTCCACCGCAAGTCACATCAAGCCCTCGTTCAATACAGTCATCGATAACCGCCGACAAAAAAGGAGAAGGCAAAATATCCATATGTGCTTTTTCGACCATTTCACAGGCTTTTATCATTTTTTCCATAAAAAAGTCTATCGTTTTTCTAAACGCTTCTTCTAAGGCAGCAAAATTTTCATAGGTATCCAGCCCACCAAAATCCGGACCGATTTTCTCACCACTCAGCAAACAAACACCATGATTCAAGACTAGCTCTAAAGCTTTGTTCAAATTGAACATCGCCGCATCGCTCCAACCAAGGTTGTTGCCCTGCGTCGTAAGTTCTACACAGCCGACAATGGCATAGTCCAAAGCATCTTTACGTGAAATCCCAAGCGCCAAAAGACCTTTGATTACCGATTCATCGTTGAAGAACTGCGGCATACCGCTGCCCTTAGCGACAACCTTTATACTCGTCTCAAGAAGTTCATCTGAAGTTTTCTTATTGAGTCGCACCGAAAGATTCGGCTGCGGTAAACCGATTTCTTCTTGCGCTTTTAAGAAAAGATAGGTCAGTTCATTTTCTGTTGCCACACCGTTTTCATCGAGCCCCCCTAAAGCGATATTGAAACCGATCGGAAACCCGGCAAAATACTTTGCGCTATTGGCATTTCTCATATAGACGATTTCATTGAATTTGAGCCATAGGCATTCTGTTATTTCCAAAGCACGCTCTTTTGTCAATCGTCCATCTTTTATATCTTTTTCATAAAAGGGATATAAATATCGATCCATTCGCCCCGGTGAAAAAGAAGATGCATTGGACTCCATCTGTAAAGCAACGAACAAGAACCACAACGATTGAACCGCCTCATGAAAAGATTTTGGCGGATAGCTCGCAAGATTCCGGCAAATCCTGGCAAGTTCTTGCAGCTCATTCGACAAACTTTCGTCTTTTTGCTCCAAGTCCATGGACTCCAGCAAATCAGCGTAACGCCTCATGAAATGCTCTACTGCCCCTAAAGCAATACTTACACTCCGGTAAAAATCCTTTTTTTCATCTGAACTGATTTGATAAGCTCTTTGTGCCTCTTGCCGCAAACCTGCCGGACCTTTCTCCAGCCATTTACGGCAATCTGGACAGATATGCCCCTGCGCATGATCTTTTTGGTTGATTTTTACAACCTTAGCTATTTTTCCGATCTCTGCTCCATACCTTTTTTTTAGAATATCTTCCAAGGACTTACCCTGCCAATACGGCTTGATTTTTTCGCGAAAAAATTCAATATCTTCCGGATGGACCTCAAACGTATCTTGCGGGCGCGTCGGTAAAGTTTCAAATTCTTGATCTACCCAAGAACTTCCGCTCTCGGGGAAAACAACACCCGCACGAATGCCGCAAGTACGGTTGCCCACAATCAATTCTCCTGGTTCAACCGCAATTTTCATTTGCGCTAAGGCTTGCTCAAATGCCAAAGCTCTCTTTACCGAGACATTTTCCTGTTCATTTTCTTGATAGGTTTTCGTTATAATCGCAGCCTGTTCGATTGAAGCCCATCGTTTCGACGTCAAAATATTACTTCGCAGCAATTGGATCCGCTCGTTCATCAAAACCACTCATTTCTTTTTATCATTTGTTATTGTTTATTATTATTTTACGTCATTTCGTAATTTTTTTCAAGTGAAAAAAGCAAGCATTACATTTGTAACGCTTGCTTTTTTGTATGCATATTTATTTATCTTTTCCTATGGTTCTGTTATCTAAAGTAAAGCCCCGCCCTAAAACTTCAGAAGCATCTGATACAATCATAAACGCAGCCGGATCTATCGCATCGGCAATCATTTTTATCTTACTGATCTGCGTCAAGCTCACGACGATAAATAAAATTTCTTTTTCCTGCTTAGTAAACGCCCCGCGCCCACTGATGAAGGTAACACCGCGGTTCACATCTTGCATGATCGCCGCCGCAATATGCTTTGCCTGCGGCGAAATCAAAATCACTGATTTTTCTCGATTGAATCCGGCTACAATCCGATTCGTCAGTTCTGCTGTAACATACACTGCAATAAACGTAAACAATGAGGTCTTTAAGTCAAACAAAAAACCTCCGGCAAAAACAATCAAACAATTAAGCACAAAGATAACGGATCCTACATCGTAAGAATAGAACTTTTTGACGACAGCTCCGGCGACATCCAAGCCGCCTGTATTGGCGTTGACCCGAAACACCAGGCCAAAACCGATTCCAGCCAATACTCCGCCAAAAAATAGCTGCAAGCATCATATCATCTAAAAGCTTGTAGTCTGACAGAAAGCTGGTCGCATCGATACAGATTGAAAAAAGCACGGTACCGATAAGCGTATCCACTGCATACAACCGGCCAAAAACACGATAAGCGATATAAAACACTGGTAAATTAAAAACAATCAGCTGTACACCGATTGGCCAATCCAAAAGATAATGAAAAATTATAGCAATACCACTCAATCCGCCTGACAACAAATGAGCTGGTATCAAAAAAGCATTGAACCCACAAGCACCAATCAAACATCCCATCACCATGATGAAATAGCGTTTGCAATAGTCCATGATATCCTCCTTCTTCATCCTCTAGCTGCATTCTTTTCTTGCTGAGAGTCCTGTCGCATATCCTTGGGCTTCCCGCGCTGCAATAAATACAGCGGCCGTTGTTTGACTTCTTCAAATACACGTCCGATATATTCACCAATAATACCCAATATAGAGAGCTGGATGCCACCAAAAAACAAAAGAATCAAGGTAATCGTAGCCCAACCAGGAACGGCATCGTCCGTGAAAAACTTAATGAACAATACATGCAGCATCAATAAAATACAAATGATTCCACTGACCACCCCACCATATAGACCAATCCGCAAAGGCGTCCGCGAATATGACATGATGCCATCTAACGCAAATTGCAGCATCTTTCGTGGTGAGAATTTAGACGACCCCGCAAAGCGTTTTGGCGCAATAAAATCAAGTTGAACTTGTCGATACCCCATAGCCCCTACCATGCCGCGGATAAAACGGGCATGCTCTCGGTATTTGCGAAATGCAGTGACAACCTGCTTATCCATCAAGCGAAAATCCGATCCGCCTTCTTGCATGTGGACATCCGACATTTTGTTTAAAAGCCTATAATAATACTTGGAAGTCATTTTTTTGAGCCAAGAAACCCCTTCTGTCGTTTGACGAATCGTCTGCACGACCTCCGCGCCTTCTTCCCAAAGATTTAAAAGTGTCGGCAATAATTCAGGCGGATGCTGCATATCACCATCCATCGTGATGACCGCATCGCCTTCTGCATAATCAAGGCCGCAAGTCAGTGCCAATTGATGTCCATAATTTCTAGCCAGAAACATTCCCTGGACCTTATCATCCTTTTCCTCTAGGCCGCAAATGATTTCCCGGCTTCTATCTGCCGAACCATCATCAACAAAAATCAGTTCAAATCGATACGGCTGACTTGCCATGACATCACAAACAGCCTGATAAAAATGAACAATATTGTCTTCCTCGTTATAAACCGGTACTACAATCGTTATAAGTTTCATAATCCGCTCCCACATATCTTTTGTTTGTATAATAAAACATTGCTGAGCCTTATTATAATCGCAGACCTGGCAATATGCAACAGCGCCAGGCCTAGCTAAAAAAAGTTTATAAATACTTTATCTTTTCTTCCATCTTAGGATTTGACAAACCTAATAAATATGTGGATAATGCTATAAGAACTCAAATGAGGTGAATTTATTGCAAGTAATCAAACAAATAAAGCATCATTTTTGCACCAGACAATTCTTTTTGTTCCTTTTGGTCGGCTGCATCAACACATTCAATTGCACGATCATTGCCTATCTGCTATCAGGCCTTGTCCCCGACGCCAACCTGGCATTTAACATCGGATATCTTTCCAGTCTATCGATCGCCTATTGGTTAAACTGTAAACTCATATTCAAGCAAGCCATGGCAATGAATGCCTACCTAAAATTCGCCTTATCTTATATTCCTAACTTCATTATCCAGAATATCATCGTTTTTATTTTTTACAACCAATTGGCCTTTCCACCTGTGATATCTTATCTGACCGCCGCTATCATCGGTGTTCCTGTGACCTTTTTGATTGTAAAAATATTTGCTTTTGGACAAAAATAAGAACGCCAAATAGGCAGCTAAGTATATTTTTTACTTAGCTGCCTGTTTTCATTTTTGACTATACCACTGCAGCAGTGCTTGGGTGCCAAGATTTTCTTTTCCAGAACTCGCCAGCTCCTCATAAAGGGACTTCGCCAGTTTCAATCCCGGTAAATTGAGATTCATGGCCTCCGCTGATTCAATGGCTATTTTCATATCTTTGATAAAATGTTTGATGAAAAATCCTGGATCATAATCGCCCTTAAGCATCCTTGGCCCTAAATTCGATAACGACCAAGATCCTGCCGCCCCAGTTTCTATCGTTTTTAACACGGTTTTAGGATCAAGGCCGCATTTTTCTGCATAGACAAGTGCCTCACAAACTCCCATCATATTAGAAGCAATTGCAATTTGATTGCTCATCTTAGCACATTGACCTGCACCTGCTTTACCAAAGTAACTTATAGTTTTCCCCATCGCTTCGAATATAGGCAGCATGGCTTCATAAGCATCACGTTGTCCGCCAACCATGATGGCCAGACGAGCCTCTTTTGCTCCGATATCACCGCCAGACACGGGCGCATCGAGTGCTTTTATTCCTTTTGAAGCCGCTTTTTCTGCAATTTTTATTGCCAGTTGCGGACTTGATGTCGTCATATCGATAACGCAGGCACCCGCTTTAATCGCAGCTAATATGCCATTTCCGCCAAGATATATCGCTTCGACATCAGCAGGATACCCCACCATAGAAATTACAACATCCACTTCAGCAGCCAATGTTTTAGGAGAATCCTGCCATTTTGCTCCAAGTTCGATCAATGGCTGCGCCTTAACTGCCGTCCTTGTATACACAAAAAGCTCATAGCCGGCCTGCATCAAATTGACTGCCATGCTCTTGCCCATGACCCCCGTTCCAATAAACCCAATCTTCACTTTTTTCATAAAAACANCTCCTCANTTATTATTTATCATTTTTTCATAAATAACGCCGCCGCGCCATATACGCCGGCTTCGCTTTTCAAAGCGGAAGGAACCACTTTCACGTGTTCAGCCACAGTTGGCAAACATTTCTCTTTAAGGGCCGCTTCCACCACACGCCATACCCGATCACCTGCCTGTGACATACCGCCACCGATCACTATAATGTCAGGGTCCAATAATGCCGCAGCAACTGACACACAAGTTCCGAGATCTTCCAACGCCTGTTTAACAATCGCTTCCGACAAGCGATCGCCCGCTGCTGCAGCCATAAAGACCGCTTCTGCCGTTATCTTTTGTCCTTTTAATGCCGTCATTTCACCACAAGCGATCTTTTCTTTGGCAATCCTTGCCAAAGCACTGCCCGAAGCGTACAGTTCAGCACAACCACGATTGCCACAACCACACGCAAGACCATCTTTCTTTATTGTTATATGCCCCAATTCAAAGGCACTGCCAGTACTGCCCGTGTACAATGCACCATTTATCACCGCTCCAGCTCCAATTCCAGTTGAAGCTGTAACAAAAAGCATCGTATTGCTGCCTTGTCCACTGCCAAATTTATATTCAGCCCAAGCGGCCGCAGCGGCATCGTTTTCTAAAATAATCGGCAACGCATAACGTGCTTTCAATATCTCGACAAAGGGATATTTCCGCAAAGGAAGATTTGCCGCATACACCAAAACCCCAGTGGCTTGTTCAACAGCTCCCGGGACTCCGACCCCAATACCGATGACATCCATCTTTTTTTCTTGTGCTTTTTCTATGATTTGATCGATCAACAAAAAAAGCTGTTTTTCCACCGTATCTCGCCCTGCTTCTGCCTTTGTCGGTACTAACGCGGCTGCCAGCTTTTCCCCGGAAGCGTCCAGCAGGATTCCACTGATTTTTGTTCCACCAAGATCTACACCTATGTACCCTTTCATTTCATCACCTCTAAAACTGCTGCCATTTTGCGAATCATTCATATTTCCCACTAAAAAAAGCTCCCGACACCAACTGGGCGCGGGAGCTCAGGAATAATAGTTCCTATTTAATCATCTTGAGTTTTTATTTATCGACTAAAGTGAGAATACTGGATTTAGGCATAGCCCCTACAGCACTGGTCTTTAATTTCCCACCATCAAATATCAAAAGAGTTGGAATGCTCATCACAGAAAACTGTGATGCAAGTTCCGGCTGTTCATCCACATTGATCTTCCCAACTTTTAGTGTTCCTTTTCTTTCTGCTGCTATTTCATCGATAACTGGTGCAACCATTTTAGCATGGACCGCACCAAGATGCCCAAAAATCAAGCAGTACAGGTTCTTTTGCCTGTAAGACTTCTTCGTCAAAATTCTCTTTGGTAATTGTCATTACTGCCATATGTTTACCAACCTCCTCTATACAAGCTGCTACAAAAAAGCATCTCATTACTTATTATTCATCGGCCTTTACATAAATCCCTTCAAAAGCTCGAATTTTCTTTCTCGTCTGCCAAAGAAAAACAACTGTATCATTTGCTTTCCTCTGTTTTCAAGTTTGCCAGCACTTTGTATATCAATTGACATAAAAGCGAGGCTTCATCTGTAGAAATCGCTAGGCAAGAAGCCATTTGAGCTGGAATCTGCGCTGCTTTTTCTCGCATTTTGTCTCCAGCGGAAGTAATTGCTACGACCAATATACGTTCGTCCGCCTCAAGTCTTTCCCGACACAAAAGATTTTTTTCTTCCATTTTTTTAAGGAGCGGTGTCAAGGTGCCTGAATCCAGATGTAAATATTGGCCAATCTCTTTCGCCGTGATTTTCTTTTCTGACCAAAGAAGCAGCATGACTAAATACTGCGTATAGGTCAAACCAATTTTCCGTAAAAAAGGTCGATAGGCTTTAATGATTTCTCTAGAGCAGGCATATAAAGGAAAACACACTTGATTTTCGAGCTTCAAAGGATCCGATTTCATGATAATAAGCGTTCAATATCTCCCGCCATTTGAGATGGCAACGTTGTCGGTTCAAATCTGCCCACAACTTCGCCATTGCGGTCAACGAGGAATTTAGTGAAATTCCATTTTATTGAATCGCCCTCTAAGTACTCCGGAAAATTTTCTTTCAATGCTGCTGTCAGCTTTTCGGCAATCGGATGTGCTTTATCAAAGCCTTCGAATTTCATCTTGCCGGTAAGATACTTAAACAGCGGCTGCGCATCATCCCCGCGGACATCTCCTTTGGCAAAAAGCGGGAAAGTCACGCCGAAATTGACTTTGCAGAATGTATGGACTTCTTCGTTTGAACCTGGTTCTTGTTCGGCAAATTGATTGCTTGGAAAGCCTAGGATTTCAAGACCTTGTTCTTTATATTTTACATATAAGGCTTGCAGCTCTTCATACTGCGGTGTAAAACCACATTTGCTCGCGGTATTTACAATCAATACCACTTTTCCTTTGTAGTCTGCCAAGGATTTTTCTTCATCCCGAATTGTTTTTACCTTAAAATCATAAATTGACATGTTTTTTCCTCCATTATATTATATATTTTTTCAAATTATTTTATCCCAATCAAAGCATCCAACTTTTCCTTGTCAAAACTAAGCACGTAATTTTTCCCATCAACAGTAGTAACTGGAACCGTTAAATCACCAGATATCTTATAAAGCTCATCTCTGGCTGCATCATCAGCTTCTACATCAATATCTTCGTAATCGACCCCCTTTGCCTTCAAATATTTTTTGACCTTGTGGCACCATGGGCAATCTGGAATAGAATAGACTTTTACCATTTTAATGTTCCTCCTTCATTTTCTGAATGTATTGTTCTGCCAATAATGCTGCGACCGTACCATCAGCTGCAGCTGTCGTCAATTGGCGAATCAGTTTTGTCCTTACGTCGCCTGCGGCAAAGACCCCTGCGACATTTGTGCGGCAATCTTCACCCGCAATAATCCTTTTATCGGCGTCAAAATCAATATCAGCCGCAAAAATTTGGGTATTAGGCACAACCCCAATATTTACAAAGAGCGCAGCTGCAGGCAGATTTGTCTGCTCACCAGTCGTTTTATCTTGAAGAACAATATTTTCAAGAACCTCTTGCCCTTCAAGCTTTACGATATCTTGATTCAAAATAATCTTAGCAGCTGAATTTTTTTGTAACTTTTCTTGTGAAATCAAATCTGCTCGAAGGTTTGGTGAACGATTGATCAAATACAACTTTTTTGCATATTTGGCCAAGAAATTAGCTGCATCCACGCCGGCATTGCCGCCCCCAACTACTGCGATATCCTTGTTTTGATACATATGCCCATCGCAAAGCTCACAATAGTGGATTCCCTTCCCCGTATATTTAGGAACTTCTGGCAGCGTAAGCTTGCGTCGCATCATGCCAGTAGCTATGATCACTGCCTTTGGATGATATATATAGGAAGTCGTTTCTACTGTTTTTTCTTCATCGGTCAAATGCACCCGTTCAATTGAATCGAATTCATCAATGACGGCACCGAAATACTCTGCTTGCTGCTGTATCTTTTCTACCAAATCGCTGCCTTTTATCGAAGCAAATCCAGGATAATTTTCTATGCCATGCGTGTTAATGATCTGACCGCCGATGAGGTCACTTTCCAAAACCAGCGTATCAAGATTCATCCTACCTGCATATAAAGCCGCCGTAAGTCCGGCAATTCCGCCGCCAACAATAATGAGGTCGGGGGATTTGATGACTTTCTCCATATTTGCACCACCTTCATATTATCAAACAATTAATTGTGTATGATTTAATTGTGCTCAATCTTTATAACTACAGTATATTCACCTATCGTTTATTTGTCAATAATAATTATTAAATAAAACAAATTCCTCAAAATGGATTATTCCTACAATTTAACAAATTCACGAACAAGCCCTTATCCTCTTTCATTATTCTTCGTTTTCCTTTGTTTTCCATCTATTTTGTTGATTTCAAAGGTTTTTCGGCGTATAATGAAGTTATATCATAAAATTATTACGAGGTGAACCACTATGTTAGGAATTGAACGCCGACAAAAAATCATGGAAGAATTGATGCAAAATCGCAAAGTATATGTAGGCGAACTAAGCAAAACCTTTGATGTCACAGAGGAAACCATTCGCCGCGATCTTGAAAAACTCGAAAAAATGGATTTTTTAAACAGAAGCTACGGCGGAGCCGTTCTCAAAGAACATACGAGCGAAGATCTCTCTTTTATAAAACGAACCTCGATAAACAATGCAGACAAGGAATGCATTGCACAAAAAGCAGAACCGCTGCTCAACGACGGAGACACCCTTATGGTCGATGCCAGCACCACATGTCTGGCTCTTTTGCAGCACTTACAGCAGAAAAAGAATTTGACCATCATCACCAATTCCATTCGTTTAGTCAATGAATTCGTCGATTCTCCCTTCACTATCATTTCGACCGGAGGAACACTACGAGCTCACTCTTACGCACTTACAGGTCCATCTGCCTGCGTTACGCTTCAAAATTATTATGTTGATTTGGCAATCATCAGCTGCAAAGGAATCGATCGCGAAAAAGGCATCATGGAATCAAATGAACCCGAAAGCATTATTAAACAGCAAATGATTGCCCAGGCACGAAAAAGAATACTGTTGATCGATCATTCAAAATTTGATAAAACTGCCTTTAAGAAAACCAGCGATTTTTCTAACATCGACTTCGTCGTTACGGACCAAGTTCCTGCTGAAAGCTGGATCAATTTCTTTGCTAAACAACAAATCAAATTGATTTATTGATCTTCACACAAAAAAGAACGCCGCACTGAATCATTTTCAGTACGGCGTTTTTCTTTATCCTTGACAGATTTTATGTGGATTTAATATATTATTCGGATCGAATGCATGTTTTATCCCCTGCATCAAACTAAAGATCTCTGGCTGGACTGCTTCTTGAAGATATTGTTTTTTAGCAAAACCGATACCATGCTCGCCCGATACTTGACCATTTAGTTCTCTAGCTTTTTCATACATCTTTTCCATCGTCTGTGACAAACGAACTTCCCAGACCTCATCGCTGAGATCATCTTTTAAGATATAAGCATGAAGATTGCCATCGCCAGCATGTCCAAAGCTCTTGATACGAACACCTGCCGTTTCTTGCAGTGCATGGGTGAATTCGACAAACTCATTGACAGAGCTTCTTGGTACAACAATATCAACTTCATCCATATAAGTCGTCGAGCCTTTGATTGCTTCCAAAAAGGCGCCTCGCGCCTGCCAGATTGAATCATTTCTCTCTTGCGTATCAGCAATCAAGATATCCAAGGCCCCTTGTTCCAGGCAGATTTTAGCAACACTGTCATAGGCATCTTCTATTTCTTCTGTCGAATTTCCATCAAATTTAAGTAAAAGATAAGCATCTGCTTGATTATCCGGGAATTTTTTTCCAAGATATTCTTCCGAATCCATAATGACTTCTCGTTCCATAAACTCAATAGCCGTCGGAATTGCTCTTGATTTTACAATCAATGGTACTGTTCCGATTGCCTGTTTCAAATTAGGGAATGGAATCAATAGGCTTATCGCTTTTTTGGGCAATGGCAATAACTTCAATACAGCTTTTGTAACAATCCCCAAGGTTCCTTCCGAACCGACGAGCAAGTCCTTCAAATCATAACCAGAACTATTCTTGACGATTTTACCGCCCAAGTCAACAATCTCACCGCTTGGTAAAACAACTTCGAGCCCACGGACAAAATCACGCGTTACACCATATTTAACAGCTCGCATCCCTCCGGCATTCGTGCTGATGTTGCCACCGATAGTCGCTGATTTTTCACCTGGATCCGGTGGATAAAACAACCCTTTTTCTTCAACATATTGTGCCAGTTCCATCAATAAAACGCCTGGCTCTAAAGTCAAGGTAAGATTTTCTTCATCAATCTCTAAAAAATGATTCATCAATGTCGTGTCGATCATAATTCCATGTTCCATCGCAACCGAGGCTCCAACCAAGCCTGTGCCTGCACCACGCGGTGTTACTGCAATCGTGTGTTGATTGGCATACTGCAAAATCTTCGATACCTCTTGCGCAGATTCCACCCTTACGACGACTTCGGGATATGAACGAGTCCCGCTCAATTCATCGTGGCTGAATTCTTCGTTGATTTGATCTCCTAGAAGAACTCTTTCATCATTTTGAATAATGGATTGAATAAATGCGATATCTTTTTCATCTAATTGTTTGTAAGTCATGCCGATATCCCCCTGACAGCTTTGATTTTTTCGATCATCTTTGGAATGATTTCATAAATATCGCCAACTAGACCATAGTTAGCTACCTGGAAAATCATCGCTTTAGGGTCTTTATTGATTGAAATAATGACATCTGAATGATTCATTCCGGCAACAAATTGTATTGCCCCAGCAACCCCGCAGGTAATAATGAGCTTCGGTCTCACCGTTCTGCCGCTGAGCCCTACTTGATGCTTGGCATCCATCCAGCCTGCTTCAATGACCGGCCGAGTAGCAGCTACCTGGCCACCAAGAAGCCCTGCAAGTTCTTTGAGCATAGCCAAATCATCCGCTTTTTTTATGCCGCGTCCAGCTACGACCAGCACTTCTGCTGAATCAATTGTTTCTTCTAATTTTTTAGCCGCGACGCTAAGGACTTCTACATGGCATTGCAATTTTTCATCTTCGATCTCACAGGAGATGACCTCACCGGCTTCTTCCGCCTGGCGGGCCGGAGCCTGCATTACTTTATAACGAACCGTAGCCATTTGCGGTCTTGTATTCGGGGTTAGGATCTGTGCCATGATATTGCCGCCAAAGGCTGGACGTATCTGTACTAAATCGGTATTTTCATTGATATCAAGGACTGTACAGTCTGCAGTTAAACCGGTGCGAAAACGAGCCGCTGTTCTCGGTGCTAACTGACGACCAACAGTTGTCGCACCAACCAAAATCGCTGTCGGTTTTACCTTTTTCACAAAATCTTCAAAAGCTGCGGTATATGATTCGATTTTAAAATACTTCAACGCCGGTTTATCATATACATAAACTCTATCTACGCCATAATGGAGGAGTTCTCGACTTGCCTCCTTAATGTTTTCACCAATAAATACAGCATATACAGGCTGGCTTATTTTATCTGCCAGCTCACGCGCTTTTCCCAAAAGTTCATAGGTAACCGGATGAATTACTCCAGCTACATGGTCAACATAAACTGCGATGCCGCGCCATTGACTCTTATCGATTGCCTGAACCGCTTCTTCTACATATTCTACTGCCCCCTGCGGTCCTTTTTTGACACACAGACGACACATCTTACAGGCAGCATTGATCTCTAAGGCACCATTTTTTTCTTCCATTGCCCCAAATGGACAAATCTTTATAAGAGCCTGCAAGTCCCCGATTTTTTCCTGATGAATTACAAGTTTTGCCATGCTGAAATCCTCCCCAAATAAGTTTGATGATCAAATACTGCTTTAATTATTGAATAAACTTCAATTCATTGATTTTATCAAATAACCGATCGGTCAAAGCTGCTGACGGCTCGTTCCAAAGTTCTCTTTTTTTATCCGATACTGGAGGGAATATTCGCTGTACCTGTGTCGGGGAACCACTTAATCCGTATTTTTTTTCATCTTTATCTTCAAAATCGGCTAAAGAATACGTTTGTATAGCTCTATCTTTAGTCGCTTTCTTCTTTAGGTATGAAGGTAATCGCGGAGAAAAAATATCCTTTTCTACCGTAAGTAAGCAAGGATACTCGACCTTTAGTGTCTCCAGATCATGTGGCATATCCATGACAACACTCACATCTGCATCGCCCACTTCGACGAATTTAACCACATTGCATACACTTGGTATGCTCAGATATTCCGCTATTTCCGGTCCAACCTGTGCTGTATCTCCATCGGTTGTCTGCTTACCACATAAAATCAAATCAAAATCGCCAAATTTTTTAATTCCCTGAGAGAGCGTGTAGCTTGTTGCGAGAACATCCGCACCACCGAATTTACGATCCGAAATCAAGGCACCTTCATCTGCGCCCATTGCGTAAGCTTCTTGAATAATTGCCTGAGCCTGCGGCGGTCCCATGGTTATGACACTTACCTTCCCGCCTCGAGTCTCTTTAATTTGCAACGCAGTTTCTAAAGCATAAAGATCATATGGATTCATCTTGCTGTCTACACCTTTTCGGTCCAAAACGCCTGTAACCGGATCGATTTTCACCTCATTCGTTCCCGGAACTTGCTTGATACAAACCAAAATATTCATATGATATCTCCTCTCTACTATTCATTGTGATTATTGCATAGTGTTTTAAAAATAATACGCATTTATTATTTTTAAGATTCTATATATTCTATATATTCTTACTTATTTAAGATATACAGAACTCATTGGTATGACCAATTCGTTGACTAAATTATAAATCTGATATAAAACAATGTCAATAAATAATTCACATATAAATCATGTGAATTATTTACCATATTTATAGCTTGTGAATTATTTACCAAACCATGTTTAAAGATTTGTAAATAATCTGAATTATTCCCCGGCAATTTTTTTATTTTTATTTTCTTTTCACTCATAAAAAAATCAGATAATACAATAACAATCAGCTATGACAGAAAATTTAATTTATAGTTTACGATTGATTGTTGTTAAAATCAGTCCTTTATAATAAAAAACAAGCTTAATCAATATCAATAAATTTTTCACATACCAGGCTATTTACATATTTATTTATGCCCAGTCTGTGAATTGTTTATCAATTTAAGATTTATGACATTTTTTTATTATGCACTGCCAAACTTTCATCAATCAATTTGAAATGTTCCGCTACAGCTTCTCTGGCACTTATCTTATCGCCATTTTTCAGACATTCAACCATGCGAGCATGCGTTTGCTGCAATTTGTTTTCCCCTTTGTCCCATTTAAATATCTCTTGCCGCAGGTCCTTGATGAATTGATCCATAACAGCAGACAATACATCCAATATAGACAAAATCAATTGATTTTTAGCTGCGCTGATAATCAAATAATGAAGCTTCTTGTCATATTCAGCCCGTACAGCTTCTTGTTCGGCCTCTGCCATGCGAAACACAATCTTTTCAAGTTCGTCCACTTCATCTTTTGTAATCCGCTCAACTGCTAAAACAATAGCCGTTTCCTCTAAGCCATGCCGCAACTCACTGATTTGGCGATAATCGATTTGCTGCATCAAAAACAGCATGGATAATGCTTCACCTAAACTTTTTTCAAAATTGCAGGAAATTGCATTGCCCGCGCCTTGCTTACTTGTAATGATCCCTATGTTTTCCAAAAGGCGCATGCCTTCTCGTACAGAAGTCCTGCTAACACCCAGTTTTTCGGCCAGCTCGCGCTCCGGTATAAGTTTTTCACCCAATTTTATTTGCCCACACATAATTTCTTTTTTTACATAATCAATGACTCTTTCATAAGCCCGACCACTTTCCTTTGCGTTCATAGCTGTGCCCCCCTTGATATTATAAAACGCAAGCAGCAAGCTGTAACAGCCGCTGTTTGCGCTTTATTTGACCCGTTATTTAAAATGTTCAGCGCCGTCCGCGCGGAGATTTATTTTTTGCAGCTGGCTTTGCCCTGTGACTTTTGGAACTGAATCCCACAGGTTTTCCGTTCTTACGTCCTGCATATTTTCTTGTCGGACGAGCAGTTGCCTTTCCCGATGGATTTTTTTCTTTCGTGGCTATCCCTGCTTCTACTGGCTTTGCCGGACTCTTCTTTTCTCCCGATCGCGTCATCTTCTGTTTTTGAATACGGCTTTGGATTCCTTTTTCAATCAGGCGTAAATAGTCATATTGACGAGCATTGACAAAGGTTACCGCTACCCCTTTTTCACCGGCCCTTCCGGTTCTGCCGATACGATGGATATAGGCCTCTGTATCATGAGGAATATCATAGTTAAATACATGCGTCACGCCTTCGATATCAAGTCCGCGTGCCGCAATGTCCGTTGCCACAAGAATCTGCAGCTTCGCTTCACGAAAGCGCTTCAATACCATAGTGCGCTGTACCTGTGACAAATCACCATGAAGTTCATCGACCAAATAACCACGCTGCGCAAGCGCCATCGTGACTGTCGTGACACGCTGTTTTGTATGGCAAAAAACCATGGCAAGGTAAGGATGATAGTCATTGACCAACGCGCAAAGCTTATCGATTTTAGTATCTTCAGAAGTATCGACAATAACTTGTTCTATCTGATCTAAAGTAACATGATCTGCCTTTATTTCGATTTGCTGCGGATTTCTCATATAATGCCTTGCAAGTCCTTTGATCCGATCCGGCATTGTCGCCGAAAAAAGCATCAATTGGCGATCATTGGCCGTAGCCTGCAACAGTGTTTCAACATCTTCAATAAAGCCCATATGAAGCATTTCATCCGCTTCATCCAAAACAACTTTATTGACACTCGACAAATCGAGTGTCCGGCGACGCAAGTGATCAAGCAGACGCCCTGGCGTTCCAATGATGATATGAGGATTGCGTCCCAGTTTTTGTTTTTGCCGCATCAAATCCTGTCCGCCAAAAACAGCCAACGAACTTATGCCTGCCGCAGCCCCTACTTTGGCTGCAACTTTAGCGATCTGTATGGTCAATTCTCTTGTCGGAGTCACGATGAGGGCCTGTACTACAGGTGCATTTACTTTGACTTTTTCAAAAATCGGCAATAAAAAAGCCAACGTCTTTCCCGTTCCCGTCTGTGCTTGTACAATAACGTCCCGTCCACTTCGCACGATGGGAATTGCCTCAGTTTGTACTGACGTCGCCTCAACGATGCCGCCGTGCTTGAGCACCTCACATATCTGAGGGTTGATATTTAACTCCGTAAATTTTTTATTCATATATACTTCCTTTCACTCCGCCTTAAATTCTATAGCATTCGATCCGCATCTATATTCTTTCAAATTCTATGCTAGATTATACATATATTCATTTTAGTCGAATTTCGTATAAAAAACAAATGAAGTTCAAAGATTTTTCTATTATAATAAGTATTCTATAGATATTCATAACAAGAAAGGGCCCGATATTATGAAATTACTACTCGTTGAAGATGAAATTAAATTGAGTGAAGCACTAAGCGTATTGATTGGACGAGCCGGCTATGAAGTAGACACTGCATTCGATGGCATGAGTGCCTGGGATAAAATCCGGGAAAACACGTATCAAGTCATCGTCCTTGACCGCATGCTGCCAAAACTTGATGGGCTGTCGCTGCTCAAAGAAATTCGCAAAGAAAAAAACACGACACCTGTACTTTTCCTAACGGCAAAAGATGCTCCAAATGAACGCGTTGCCGGACTCGAAGCCGGTGCCGACGATTATTTGATCAAACCGTTTTTTACAGAAGAACTCATCGCCCGCATCCGTGTCCTCACACGTCGAAATGAAGAAGATTCCTCAGAAAAAGTTCTCGAAGCTCCTGGCATCAAACTTTACACCCTGCATGGAGAAGTCGTCCAAGGCAGCAAAAAAATCCAATTGACCGTTAAAGAGGCCGCCCTCTTATCTTTGCTTATGCAAAACCAAGGACAGGTCATCACCAAAGAACGCATCATGGAAAAGATCTGGGGCTATGATTCCGAAGCAGGCGTTGCCAATGTAGACCTTTATATCTATTACCTTCGCAAAAAACTCGATTTAAAAAATATCCGTACAATCCGTGGGATTGGCTATTCTTTCGAGGAGGTGTAATACATGTTTCGCCAACTCCGTCTAAAAATGACATTAATCAATGCCGGCGTTACGATTTTACTCTTTGTCATTCTGATTTCTAGTGTGACTGCCCTCCTAAGCTACAATTCAACCGCGACAACAAATTTCTTTTTGAAAAAAATCGGCCAAGCGGTCATTGAACACAATATGCAGGATTTACCGCCACGTCACGATGATTCTGAAGAAAAGGATCCTCCTCCAGGAATATTCCCCATGCCAAGAGCCAATTTTTTCTTCATCCAGCTCGACTCCATGGGGACCATTGTTCATAAGTCCTCTTATGCGACCGTCAGTGATGACCGTTTAGCGAAACTTGCCCTCAAGATTTATCGTGCAGATACCGATCGCGGAGATATGCCTTTTGCCAAAAGCAGCTTCGCCTATCTTAGGCTTCCTATGAACAATGGTCAAACACTCATTGTCCTCAATGATTTAGCTGATGAGAGCGAACTTTTACACAATATAACGTATAATCTGATCATCGTAGCTATTTTTTGTACTATACTTTCTTTTCTCGCCAGTTTTTTTATGGCAAAACACGCAATTCGCCCAATCCAATACGCTACAGAAAAACAAAAACAGTTCGTATCGAATGCCTCACATGAGCTGCGTACTCCTATTACAATAATTCAAGCCAACCTTGATATTTTGAATGGCTCACCACCTGAAGATACAATTGCCGACAACCAAAAATGGCTCGAAAACATACAAGATGAAACGACTCGCATGACCGAACTCATCAATGCTTTACTTTTCCTAGCCAGAGCTGATGCTAACCAACAGCTGCTTGAAAAAGAGTATTTTTCTTTAAACGACCTTTGCAAAAAAAGTTTAGAAGCATTTGAATTACTGGCTGCCGAAAAAGAAATTCACTTGAAGTTTTCCAGTCCAATAAGAATCAAAGGGTTAGGAGATCCCGCAAGAATCCAACAACTGTTGACGATTCTCATCGACAACGCCATGCACCATACGCTCTCTGGCGGGCAAATCACCGTCAGTTGTAAGATGGCCAGCGATGCTTCTATTTTTGAAGTCAAAGATACCGGGGATGGTATCTCGGCTGAAGATTTACCGCATATTTTTGATCGTTTTTATCAATCTGATTCCTCACGCAACCAAAGCGGGGCCGGCCTCGGACTTTCGATGGCAAAATGGATCGTCGAACAGCACAAAGGAACCATAACTGTAGCAAGCACTGTTGGCGAAGGTGCTGCCTTCACGGTCACTTTGCCTAACAACTAAAAGAAGCGTTAGCCGGTAACCGGTTAACGCTTCTTTTCAACTCGCATATTCAGTTTTTATATTGATTTTCATTCTAAGCTTTTCGATAAAAGATTCCGTCAAACGAACTTCCATGCACTCAAATCTCACATCATCAAGCATATTCCACTGATATATTGCACCGAAAATATCCATAAGCTCTGTTTGCTTCAGCAAAAAATGCTGCTCTTGTACATACCGCAGAAAAACCTGCTTTGCACCTTCATCACCTGCTTGCAGCTCTCCATCTGCCGTAAAAACATCCAAACCTAATTTACTGCCATGCTTTACCAGCGCCAAAAACACATCTGCACCAATCCCCTGCCGACGATTACAGAGCAGACGCAGTTGTGACGGATAAAAAAGTTCCATATTGCCGGAAAAATCTCCCACTAGATAATCCGTTCCTTCAAAATGGTATTTCTTTAGTATCACACTCATAATTTTGCCCCCGCTCTCCTTTATTTGTCTATAGTATAACAAACAACATACACAAAAAAAAGCAAAAAAATGCTTTTTTTTGTGCAAATCCTGCTCTATAATTCTTTTAGGAGATGATTTTTTTGCCAGCGTACGAAAAAAAAGGTTATTTAACCGACGATTTTAAATTTTTCTATTTGGAAGACAAAAAATCCCATACATTTTCTTACCATTATCATGAGTTTGATAAAATCATTATTTTCCTAAAAGGACGCGTCGATTATATGATTGAGGGAAAAACATATCCGCTTTTTCCTCATGACATCATTTTTGTCAGCCGCAATGATCTGCATAAACCGATAATCGACCCCAAGGAAACATATGAACGCATTATTCTTTATATCGCTCCCGGTTTTTTGGATCGTTATAAAAAAGATAACGCCGACCTTTACCATTGTTTCCACTTTGCAAAAAAAACACAGACACATGTCATGCGCTTTTCAGAAATAAAATTCGAGCATCTCATCACCCCGATTCATAAGCTAAATGAAGCCCTCGCCACAGATGATTTTGCCAAAGATCTTTATGTACGTCTTTTGTTTCTTGAATTCTTCATCTTGCTCAACCGAGCAGTCGGCCAAAACCCACTTACAGATCCTACCGCTCTCTATGACAAAAAAACAGTCGAACTCTTAGCCTATATCAACAAAAACCTATTTGATGATTTAGCTATAGAAAATCTATCTCAAAAATTCTACATCAGCAAATATTATATGATGCGCAAATTCAAAAGTGAAACAGGCTATACACTTCACCAATACATCCTGCACAAAAGATTGCTGCTTTGCCGCGACTTTATCCGACAGGAAATGCCTCTGACAAAAATTTGCTTTGAATGTGGCTTTAAAGATTACTCCACATTCTCTCGGGCATTTAAATCGCTGTTTCATTGCACGCCTCGCGAATATAAAAAAAACCTTAACTAGTAAAACATTCTAAGTCGAAGCCGCCAGCATCCAGAAATATATTCATACCGGAAACTCCTTCGCTGTATTTTCTATTTGTAGTTTAAATCAAACTATGCTAAAATCAAATAAATTTAGACACAATGCACAGAAAGCAGGGGATTTTATGAAAACAAAAGCTGAAATCACAGCTAATTGGCTGCCACGTTATACCAAAAGAAAGCTTGAGGACTTTGGCGAGTACATTCTTTTGACAAACTTTGACAATTACGTGGACATCTTTGCGCAAAAGTTCAATGTCCAAGTCATGGGCCAAGACGCCAATATGAAATCCGCTACTGCCGACAATATCACCATCATAAACTTTGGTATGGGCAGCCCTAACGCTGCCACCATCATGGATCTCTTAAGTTCGATAGCACCCAAAGCCTGCCTCTTTCTCGGAAAATGCGGCGGCATCAACCGCC
>Ga0065701_1010905_pt1 | contig 30760 bp, 38 predicted proteins | sample Biomet1_FD_59088 | JGI IMG/M metagenome (GOLD analysis project Ga0065701, IMG submission 59088) | Microbial communities from bioreactor (seeded with anoxic lake sediment) at LBNL, California, USA - Biofuel metagenome 1 version 3... | ecosystem: Engineered > Bioreactor > Anaerobic > Unclassified ...
TACGGGTTTCCGCGTGGTTATTTGCAACGCAAGAAACACTATTTTGGTTTTCAGACCGGCGATCTCGTGATTGCCACCGTGTTAAAAGGAAAGAAAACAGGTGTCTATAAAGGGCGCGTGGCCGTGCGGGATTCCGGTTATTTTAATATCCAAACGCAGGCTGGCGTGGTGCAGGGAATATCCCACAAAACCTGCCGTCTGATCCAACGAAATACGGGTTATAACTATTTTTATACACCCACGATAGCTAACTAAAACAAGGAGAGCGAGAGAGGCGATTGCGTAGCAATCGGCGCTATCCCTCCCTGACCTGAAGGACAGGGTATCTCGCGCAAAACTGATGAAAATAAATAATCGTCAACTATATGCTTCTAAGTATGAACATATGATTACCGCGCTTGAAGAAGGCGAAGTTCCCGCTTCTTTATTAGAAGCAAAAGACTCTCTGCTTAAGAGGCTTTTTAAAAGTAGAAATGATTATTTAAATCAATTTATGGATGATGATGAATATTACAAAATGCCAGCAATGGGAATGATTGAGGTCGCACATGAAATTTGCGATGAAGCGACATCATTGTTTGCAACAGATCTTAAAACAAAAACACTAACAAGAATTCGTATCTATGGAGCCCGTCAGTCAAAATCAAGTGGTCGGGTTGAAAAAGATGAGCTGAAAACAGAATTGGTAATGTCTGAAAAGCAATTTGGTGAGATCCTGCTGAATACAAATAGTGGGATCGGATATCCGGTTACCATGGAAATAATTAATGGCCAACAGGTAGAAAAATACAACCAAGACATCGATCCAAGCAAAAACGACATGAGATTTTTGCGTGAAAAAATGAAAAAACCAAGTGTTCAGACCGATCGATTCATGAGAGAGATACAAGAAATATTATTGGATGCAGAAGAAAAAGGAAAATTAGGGAAACACGCTGCATCTGAAATTATTCACAATCTAACAATGATCCCTGGTTATATTGTTTCAAATGCTGCTTTTGATGTAGAAAGATTAAGTGAAGAAATGCAAAAACGGATCAGTGAAGCTTCACTTAACTTGCACTTAAATGTCTCACATCTTGCTCTTAAGAACGAGGAATAAACATGCTCGATTTATATAAGAATCTAACAGAAGAAGAACGAATTGTTCTGAGCACATGTATGGCACAACACCTGTGTGAATTTCTATCACCTATTGTAGATAAATCGTCCTTACTTACTGATTATCAGTATAATAATGAGGTTGTGCCCGTTGTTGCTCCTTCTTTCAAGCTAAAAGATTGTTTTAACAAAAACAAATTGCAACAGCATTATGGCGAAGACGTGCTTGTAGACGAAGATCTCATTTATGGGTTAATTGCAGACGGACGAGTAAAAAAACCTATGCAAGAGGAAATTAAACACCCGAGCTTTGGATTAATGCTTGCTGGCAAGGTAAATGGTCGTTTTGAATTATTTGATTCACCCATTCAAGAAATGGTGGCATTGTCTATTTCCATAAAAGATGCGTATTTCAGAGAAAGCAATTACATTGATGCCGATGAAAGAACGGCTAAAGTGGCGGATGGCGCAGAACAAATGCTGGTATATCTATCATCAGATCAGTTTGTCAGGATGATGATGTCAAGAGAAATGGCGACACCTTGCACCATCATTCGTAACAATGGAATGGGAAACGATGCATTATCAATGCAGTTTAAGCCACAGGTTAAGATCACAAATGACCTAAAAGATGAATTAAAAAAAGTAACATCTGAATTGCGTGTCAAAGCAGAAAGTTTAATTGATTTGCTGAAAAATCAAAATTTTACCAACAAGAAATCACTATCTGTTTTGAAAGAAAAAATTTACGAATTTCAAAGCATGTATTATGAAACAAATAAAAAAATGATTTTAGAAAAAAATGAAACAGCCAAAGATGTTATCTTTGAGTTTGCAAAGGATTTGCAAATTCAAATGGAATCAGAAATTCAACGACTGCCTGTTCATTTGCGAGAACAAATCCAATTGCCTGATTTAAGTTGATTTTTTAAGCATACACAACTACACAACTGTGTATGCTTAAAACCAAAGAATTGACTATTATTTAATTTAGTGTATAATAATCATATAAATTACAGGAAAGGAGTATGTCATGCAAATTACATCATTGAATCTAGGTGATATTAATAAAGCTCTAAATGAGGGGTTTATCACATGGAGTACAACTCGCGTTATTGCCGCTTTCATTAAAAAGCAAAACACGCCAGAGTCTCTTGATCTTTCCTTGTTGAATAAAGACAATGAAATCATTGAAATTTGCAAAGAGTTGGATATTAAATATCCAGAATCCATTGTAAGTGAAATTAAAGATCTGTGTAGTGCATTTGTTTCACCAATCCTATTGAGTGAAAACATTCTATCATCAGGCATTAAGGTAAATATCACTTTTTATAAAAAGTCAGGTAAGTTTTATGAAAAAGGAGTGGTTGATCTTGGTGATATTGAGTTTTGGGATTCAGATCTGGTAAAACCAGCAATCTTGAAAAACCAAAAAACGTTAGTAAAAGATTGGCATAAGCATGACTCATTCAAGGTCTGTGTTCAAGATACACTTGTTAACATGCTGGATAAAAACTACAAATATACTGTTAATAGATTGTATTCTGATAGCGAATTCTAAATTTAATTTCAATAATTATGAGAGGAAATCATGAGTACAATAAGTAATCCAAATGAATTTACATCTCCAATGTTTATTGCATTTAATCAATTTTTTGGGGATTATCGAATTAAAGATTTGAAAATAGGGCATGAAGATCCAATAGAATCGTCGGTCTCTGGCAAAATCACATATCAGGGCAAAGTTATTGCTGAATTTAATGATGATGGTTTTGGTGGGGGATTAGACACCACATTCCGTGACGAAGAAAAACAACGCTTGTTTTACGCACAAGCGGAAGAAAAGATCCCTGAAAAAGCAAGAGTCGTTGATGGTTATAAACTATATGACTCAGAATCATCTGTAGCAGATTGTTACTTAGAAGAACTCATTCGTCATACCGATAGAATCAAGATGATAAAAAGATCAAAGGCGGGGAAGAATATAGCGGGTTATAATTCAAACTCATTGGTTAAAGATGAGTTTGGTTTACTTGATATAACATTGGTTCGATACTGGGTGCCAATAAAAGATGGAAAATCCAATCCCGTTAGTGAAGATATTTTCAATAAAATATCTAAAAACCTTCAAAACAAAGAGCAAGACCTGATTTTTATCTTTCACGATCTAAAAAATTGGAAGCAAACAACTTGTTGAGAATGGTATTTGATTACCATTCTCAACAACGATTATAAAACTGCAATAGTCTAAAACAAGCTCAAATGAAACAAATGAAAGAGAATGTCTTCGATTATTCGTCCAATAGCCCAGTCAAAACGATGTGTAGATATAAAATAAATAAGTGTCATAATTAATTTAGATTATTTTGTAATAAATATTTATAATTATAACACAATATGTTTGTATTATGTTGCAAAATCTGTATCTATTTTGATGTTTTAAATAATGCAAATAAAAGACATGTACAAATAAACAGTTTTGAGTTATATTATTTTCAAATAAGTTGAGGAATGTTTATGCATATCGTAGATCAATCATATGAAAAAGGATTAACAACACGACAAAAAGGGACTGATTATCGTATCTTTTTTTATTCTTTTAAGGCGGATATGGATTTTTGTTGTAGTTCACTTCGTGATGGAATTGATTACCGCGTCGATCATGTAAAAACAAATAATTCTGGCTTTGAAAAATTTACTCGATTACTAAAACTAACCAAATTGCAATTTCAACAAGTTTGTGAAAACGGATGTATTGAAGATCTGTGTAATAAGTTAATTGATGAAAATATTGTTTTTTGTATTGGTCCATTAGAAACAATTCAACTAATGATGAATTTTCAAAATGCTCGTGAATATATTGAAAATGAATTATCTTTTGAAAAAGAAAAAGTAGCTTAGATAAATATAAACTTTTATTGGTATTTAATTTATTGTATAATATATGCCATTTTAATAAGATGGCTTTTATATGATAAAAAAAATTGTTTTTATTTTATTGATACTTGTGACGACTGGATGTGCTGATAAATTAATAATCAAACCAAATGAAAAAGTATTAATTACATTAAGATTGGTTGATTTAGAAAAAAACAAAGAAACAATATTTTGTATTAATTCATTCAGTAATTTAAATTACGCAACTAATGTTTTTTTAGGGATTGAACATGAACCAAAGAGTTTTAATAAAGGCATTGGTCTAGAAATATCATCAAGAAAAATAAAAAATATCGGATTTAATGCGATAATTAGGCTTGACGCAAGCAGCTTAATAGAAAAAAAAGACAGCTCAATAAATGATAATGGGAAATCATTAATTGGTTTATCAACTGGAAATGATACAGAACAAGAAATAAATCTACACATCTTAAATAACAAAAAATACGCGTTATTTATAAAAATAATGGGTGAGTTAATGGAAAAAAATCAATATTTAAATGATGTTGTTATGACAGAGGAAGATAATGATTACTCTGCATCGCAATAATGCAGAGTATGCACTTAATTAAAATTGATATGAAACTCCTGCATAATAACCAATACGAGATATATTATGGTTTATCATTGGTATTCCACCTTGTGATGTGTTTGTTTCATCAAATACTTCCGCTTGCCCATATCCATATGGTCTTAAATACATATAATTTGCACCAAGAGAAAACGAGAGTCCTTCAATTGTATATGCAAATGAAAGATCTGACTTGGCTCCATAATTGAAAGTTGTAATTACAAAACTAGGGTCTCCTAAATCTGTTCTCTTTATATGATGATCATATGTTCTTACTAAACCAAGATACACAGCATCCGTTTTTAACTTAACTGAAAAACCATCTTGCCATTTTTTATTCCATTCAAGATCAATACTATTTAAAAGAGTTTGAGTTTTTAGCTTTAAAACAGGGGTGGATGAATCATAAAGGGCTCTGCCAACAGATGGTTCTATACTGTTCTTATATCGATTATATGGATCTTCAAGAACAATTAATCCATCTGCTTCAAATGTGTCTTGGGAAACTGAAATACCCATACCTAGTCTAGCATCCGTGATGAATAAATTATTGGGGTGGAAAATAAGTCCATGTGCATATTTGAATGCATATGACTTCAATATTTTGCTATCACTTTCCGTTCTGGAAAAGCGGGTTGGATTTCCAGCTCCAACATAATCCTGAGAATAATAATCATCATCAATAATTACCCCATTAGAACCGGAACCCTTGCCAACAGAAAACTCGACTGAGTGATATGATTCTTTGTTTTCAGCATTAATAGATATTGCTAAACCGGATGACTTCATGTTTTTGAAATTTAATTCAGATGTTGGATTACCATAATTATTGTTAGCACCAGATGAATCAAAACTATAATCAAAATGTGTTTCTGCCTGCCATGGTTTGGCTCCTATTGTTATTTTGTAATCATCAACAGGCGCTGTTTTTATTGTGCTTTCATTTAAGTTAACAGGGTGAGCAATTGTTTCTGCATATGAAGAGGATGTTATTGCTGACAATAACGATGCAATTATTGTAATTTTATTAATTTTCATTTATAATTCTCTTGTTATTATTTTTTATAAGATTGTTTTTTGATTTCGGGTTATATTACTAAAAAATATTTGATGGTCAAGTAAATTTAAAGTAATATTTTTAAATATTTTAAATAAATTATGGGATTTTAATGAGAGAATTTTTGTATTTTTTGCCTAGAAAGGCATTGTTTTGGAATTTTATTATCATAAGCATGATAAGTTTGGAATTAATTGCATTGTATTATCAATACGCACTCCACGAATCACCATGTGCAATTTGTGTTCAAATTAGATCTGTTGTTATGTTTATGGGATTTACTGGTCTTTTTGGGCTAATGGTAAAAAACAACAAGAAGCTAATCTGGCTACCTCTGTTGGCATTGTTATCTCAAATTGGAGGCGTGTTGATTCTTGGATCGAAGGCATTGCATATAGAAAGAGGAGATGTGTTATCAACATGTGGTATGGATGCTGGCTTCCCCGTGTGGATGAAACTAGATCAGTGGTTACCATGGATGTTTGAACCAAAAGGTCTTTGTGGAAAGGCAATTCAGCTTATCCCGGGAGTCTTAAATATTACAATGGTTGAGGCATTGTATTATGGTTTTATAGCGGCAATGATTGGTTACGTTTCAATTTTGGTGATTTATTTGTTTTCTGAAAATAAATAAGAATTAAAAGAAAAAAAATCACCGAGCTGATACGGTGATTTTTTTTGTTCTTAAATATTGTCTTTATTTAATTTTTTGCTATAATTCTCTTGTTATATGGAGGAAACAATCTTGGAAAATACATTATCATTATTAGCTTTATCATCAACGAGTATCGATAAGTATCTTTATCATGTTCTCAGATTGCCAAACTTATCCGAAGATGAAGAGTATGCATTAGCAAAAAAATACCAAGATAACGGGGATTTGAATTCCGCACACAAGTTGGTTCTATCTCATTTGAAGCTAGCGGCGAGCATGGCAAAAGAGTTGTTTTTCTTTAACGTACCCAAAGCTGACTTGATCCAGGAGGCCAATATCGGTCTAATGAAGGCAGTAAAGGCATTTGATCCGGAAAATGGGGCGAGACTTGCAACATATGCGTCTTTTTGGATAAAAGAGTCATTATTTAACTTTATTTACAACAACATTCGAATGGTTAAAGCAGCGACAACCAAACCGATGCGCAAAGTTTTTGGTAATTTAAAAAGATTGCTTGGTGGTGATCGATTAACTGAAGAAAAGGTGTCTGAGATAGCTGAAACACTAGGTGTGTCTAAAGAGGATGTTAGGTCAATTGGCGCTCATTTGCAGAATGCAGATGGGACATACAACACTGTTTTTGTTGCCGAGGATGAAAATGTCGGCGCTGAACTGACTCATCATTATGAAAATGACAATCCAGAGTTTATTTTTATAGAAGACAAAACAGCAAGTATGAAAAACAAAGCCTTGCAGGATGCAATTTCAATGCTGCCAGAAAAAGCACAAATGCTCATAAAAAATAGATTTCTTTGTGAAACGCCTCTTACATACAAAGACATAGGGCAAATACAAGGTGGTGTATCTCCTCAAGCGGTACAGCAACAAGAGTATAAAATACTAAAACATCTTCGAGAAAAATTATCTGTTTTTGATAATAATAACTTGAATTATATTTAATTTATTTGATAATAATTGAATTTTTTTTCAGAGATGATATACTTATGTCATTGTAAATAATCAATAATACATAAGAATGGAGCTTTTCATGGTGAAAAATAATAAATTTGCAGTGTTGGCCGTTGCAATATTTGCTTTGGCCGGAACTGGTTGTGCGGACCAATACTCTAATAACAACTATAATTCTAATCGAGCCAATGTCTGGCAAAATGTAAATTTCGGTATTGTTACTAATATCAGACCAATTACAATCCAAGAAGACAATAATGTGCCAGTAGGCGCTGTCGCAGGTGCTGTTGCAGGCGGCTTCCTCGGTCATGCTATTGGAGGTGGTAATGGTAAGAAGTTAGCAACAGTCGGAGGAGTGCTGCTTGGTGGATTAGCAGGCAACGCGGTACAAACGCGAGCGAATCAGACGCAGGGTTTAGAATTAGAGATCAGACTAGATAATGGCCAGTATATCTCAGCAGTACAAAGTGGTTCTCAAGATTTAAATATTGGTTCACGTGTTCGTATCGTTGATGCAGGCGGTCGTACCACTGTCTCTGCGGTAAGTAATGTGAATTCCGGTTACTAATATAAAATTAAGTATTAGCCAGCTAACAGCTGGCTTTCTTTTTTACCAATAAAGAGGTCTTTATGAGTGATTCAGTTATTTTTTTCGACTTTAACGGCGTATTGGATATTCCTGGAACTCACAGCAATCAACAAGAGCTCTTTTTTTGTGTGCTCGAAGAAGCGCAGGAAGATAAGCTCAAACGATTAGCAAAATTAGCGGGAGAGGTAGGAGCACTACTGGTTCCTATTTCGATGTATCGAAGTTATATCGGCTCTTATGGATTCATGAGCGTTTTTGAAAGAAAAGGGATCAAGGTAGATATGGATATGTTTGGTAGAGAGACGCCTTGTATAAACAATAAGGACTTATCAACCAAGGACATGTCTCATCGAGGGGGAGAGATAAATCTGTGGTTAAAAGAAGAAAACCATAATGGACCATACATCGTTATCGATGATGAGTTTATCGGTGGTGGACATCCTCACATCAGAACACAACCNTCTATTGGCTTTGATGAAAAAGCATATGAGAAAGCTATTGAATTACTAAAATCACAAGGANTNGCNTGTAATGGAAATGATTAAAATGCATAAATTAGAGTCACTCGTTTTAGTTACATCAAACAAGCAAAAGCTAAAGGAATACCAGGATATGGGGTTGCCTTTTTCTGTCAGTGAGGGACAAGATCTTCCTGAAATTATTGCGGATCCACTGACTGTTGCCTTGTATAAAGCTAAAGCAGCAGGGAAGAATCGATTGGTTGAAGACACTATATTAATGATCAATGGTGAAGAGGTCATTGATATTCGTTGGCGAATTAAGGAATTAGCCAATTACACAGAAGAAAATCCAGAAATCAAATGGGTTGTTACATTGGGTTATAATACCGGTGAATTCATCCAGTTGTATCAGGGCGTTGTTGAATGTGAAATCGTTTCTGACGTGGATGTTAACAATATTCCCTTGGATGCTGTGGCATTTGACCCTTATTTGCGTCCAAAAGGGGAGTCTCGCTCTTTCTATCAACTTTGGAAAGATGGCGTGAAGGCATCGTTTTCGCCAAGAACGATTGCTGCACAAATGTTACTAAATGAGGATGTTGTAATGAGTGAATCGGTTGATGCCATACCAGAATGGAAAGGTTGCTATCAGTCATAATATCGTTCTTAGCTCCACTAAGTTTTAGTGGAAGATGATTAGAAAAGGAACAAAAAATGAGCTTTACCAGACTTAAAATGCAATTACAGGAAATTATTCCTTTATTGGAAATAAACCGATCTTTAGCTTACAAAGAATGGATGGATGGGGTTATTTCACGAGGCTCCTTTGAGTATGTTAGTCAACGAGCAGATATGGCGATATTTTACACACAACAAGAAATAACTTCTGATCTTGATGTCGCTTTGAAGCAATGTGCATTTATCACAATAGATCTGCAATCGGTGATAAAAGACATGCCAGAAAAAAAAGATATTCTGGAAAATTGGCTTATGTTTTACAAAGATGTTGGCTTCACCGATAATCATCCTGTTTTTGATATTCCATTTAAATTAAGTTAATTATTTGTTTTAAAGTAACCCTGTCTATTTTATAGACAGGAATTACCCCATATACTTTATCCTATCCCTCTGCTTCTTGTAATATTTTTAAATTAATGATATAATAAACCCATTATTATTAATGGATTTTATAGTATGGATGTTTTTATTTTATTGTTTTTAATTCTTTTAAATGGTTTTTTTGCGATGTCTGAAATGGCATTGGTTGCTGCAAAAAAAGGACGTCTGCTGAAGCTATCGCAAGATGGAGATATTGGTGCAACCGTTGCAATAAAACTAGGTGAAGATTCGACTAAATTCATGTCTGCGGTTCAAATCGGGATGACGACAATAGGTATATTAAACGGGATCTTTGGTGAATCCATATTAGCAGAACCGATTGATCATTGGCTGATAGCAATGGGAATGAGCGAGCACTCTGCCAGTATCACCTCTATTGTCTTGGCTGTTTTGATCATTACCTATCTAACCATTGTTATTGGTGAACTGGTTCCCAAAAGGATTGGCCAGATAAAATCAGAATCCATTGCCAGGTTTGTTTCTCGACCAATGAGCTTTTTGGCGTTATGTACTCGTCCATTTGTGTTTTGCCTGACCAAATCGACGAACGGATTACTTCATTTGATGGGGTTAAAAGAACTAGATAATGCCAATGAGATTGAAGAAGAATTTCACGCATTGCTAAATGAAGGTTCTGAATCAGGTATGATTGAACAAGATCAGCACACTATGTTAAGAAATGTCTTTCGACTAGATGGCCGACAACTAAACTCACTTATGATCCCTCGTTCAGATGTTGTTTATCTTGATACAAGATTATCGTATCAGGAGAACTTATCTCGATTAATGGCATCATCACATACTCGCTTTCCTGTGTGCGAAGGAGAACTGGATAATGTGATAGGGGTGATTCATGTAAAACAGGCATTATTCAGCAAGATTCCGGGTCAAGAACCTGATATTACCGCTGAACTACAAGAATGCCTCTATGTGCCTGAGACGCTGACTGGAATGGAGTTATTAAGTCAATTTAGAGAAAACAACATGCAAATGGCATTTGTTATTGATGAATATGGTGAGATCAATGGATTGATTTCACTGAAAGATCTACTGGAGGCTGTAACAGGTGAGTTTACACCGAAAAACGAAGATGATGCCTGGGCAGTGCAAAGAGAAGATGGATCATGGTTACTGGATGGCTCTATTCCTATTCTAGAGATGAAGGATAGGCTAAATATTAAGGATGCGCCGGAAGAAGACAAGGGTAGTTATCATACGCTAGGGGGTATGTTAATGCTGTTACTCGGTCGGGTTCCATTGACTTGTGATCGAATAGAATGGGCGGACTGGCTGTTTGAGATTGTGGATATGGATAAGAAACGCATAGATAAAGTGCTGGTCAGCAAGATAGAAAAAATTTAATTTAAACCAATAATTAAACCTGATATAATATTATTAAAATTAAATATCAGGTTTTTTTATGTCTAAATCATTAATTAAAAATCAACATGGTCGCATTGAAGCTGCATTCTCTACCCGTTATGAGGAATTCAGGGATGTGGTAAACATGGTTGGCGAAATGTCAGGGGCAAATGAAGAAAAAATAAACTCACTTCTTTGTTTTGTCGAAGACCGCTTTCAACGAGTAGGATTTATAGGCTCAGTGCTGGTGGACAAAGATAAAAGAGGAGAAGGGTTTGGTGCAGCATTGTTAAAAGAATATTTAAACACTGTGGGTAAAAAAACAGAGATGGATTTTTTGTTTGCCAGGATTGAAAACCCTCAAAAAAAAGGATTTAGTTTGTTGGAGTTTTACAAAAAACATGGTTTTGAGCCAGTCATGATATCAAACGGCGAGCTATTAATGGTAAACAAAAATCATGCCAATGAAATAAAAAATGAGTTATTTCCTCGTGTTAAGCAGGAGTTTGAAGCGTTTTCATATTAATTTAATTATTTTAATAATAAAAACAACTACATGGGAGAGCACTGAAAATGTCTTTAAATATAAAAAACAAAAATAATTCACTGAATCATCAGAAAATGATAAAAATGCTGGACAAGGTAAATATACGCTTATCATCTAAAGACACCTGTGCCATGTATGCCGCCATAGACAAAACAACAGGTAAAACAGTTTTAATTGATGATTTAGGTAAAAAACAACGAGGTTTAGGATGTAACTGTAAATGCCCCGACTGTGGAAAAGATCTTGTTGCTCGAATGGGGGAAAAAAATGCACATGGATTTGCACATTATGCTTATACCGGCAACGGAGAAAAAGGCAATAATGAAGGTGGCGGAAATTGTGTGGATTCGTCACTAAAATTACTGGGTATTGAAGTACTCTCTAGAATGAAATCCATTGTGTTAGATGATTATTTCGTATCTGGGGATGCTACATCGAACAAGTATTTTAAAGATATTCACGGTGAAAAGTGCTCTTTCCTGGGGAATAAGATGCCAGTTGAAATTGTGAACGCAGAAAAGAATGTGAAAATCAATGGACTGCATTCAGATGTGTTGGCCACGTGTAAGATTGGCGATGATGAAATTCAAGTTAACTTTAGAATTGTTTTGTCAAATAAAATAACAGAAAAGAAAATAAATGAAATAACATGGAAAGATGTATTTACGGTTGAAATAGATTTGTCTGATTTAAAAAAGATAAAAAATTGTAGTCTTGACGAAATAGAACAGATGATAAAAAATCTAGAAAATCATCGGATCATACATGTTGGTGAACAAGTAAGAGAAAAAATGGTTGCTGAAGCTAATTCAGTTACAAAAATAAAAGCTAATATGATAGAGAAAAAAATGGATGAATGGGTTTCTTCTCTAAATAATCGATGCCAAGAAGGGAAAGAAGTTCTTCCTGAGATAATAATAAATGAGCCAGATTTTAGTCATGTGGTTGATAAATATGGTAAAAAGGTTGCATCCAAAGAAATTATTTTGAAAAAAATCCCAAATATTAATATAAAGAACAAAGGTGAGATCGTTGGGGCAGAACATGCTGGTGGCGATATTGTAAATTTGATTTGCGATTTTTCTGGTAAGCAAGTTGAGTTACCTTTATTGGTTCTTTATGATTTAGATAGGAGCGAAGAAGATGAAAGATACGATGCGCCAATAAATAACAGCAATGGTCGAAATAAAATTATTATCGATTCAAACGATAAACGAAATATAGAAATGAATAAAAATGAAATAAGCTTTCTGGAAGTAAAATACCGAGACTTGATAGAGGTGTTAAATCTACCTATTTCAGAGATGAATTGGGGGCGAAATCAAAAAATAATTGCCTGGCATGCACAATGCCAAAAAACACTTGATGAATTTAGAACTATTTCTGAAAAAAGAGCTGTTGCAACAGCTAGAGTCGCAATGAATAACCTTGATTTTGAGTTAAAAAAAGGATTGGTTTTTTACCCTTTAGCAAATAAACAAAAATTAATTAATGACTTATTAGCCAAAGGCATTGATAAGAAAACACTGTTTGAGGCAACAAGAAGTAGCGAAATGAGTCCGTTTATGCAAGAAATCAGTGATTGGCGAATTGCATTTTTACATTCATATTTAAATAAATATAATTATGTTGGTGATTGCTCTACATGTTTTGCCAGTGATTTTTCTGTGAAATCCAATGAACTCAAATCCAGGTATGGCATTGAAAAAAGAAATTCATTTAAAGAAGTAATGTTCGCCTCCCGTGTTCTGGATGATATAGGCATACGAAAGCCATTTAAAGATGAATATTCACTGATCAGAGATTATCACCTTCACCTAAAAACAAAATACAATGATATGATGATAAAAATCATGGATATTCAATTAGTTAAAGGTGTTGGTCATCATAATGGAATACTTCCTAACGATCCTGTTGTTGTAAAACACGCCTTTCAAAACAAAATAAATGAAACCATTCTAGAACAGAAGATAAAGAAAGAAGAAACTGAAATAATGAGGATTGGTGGATATAGTGTTCCAATCGAAATGGTATAAAAAGAGAGGTTGCCAGTCTCTCTTTTTGCTATTTTTTTGATACTAATTTTATGTGTGCCTGTGGCGAAGAAGAACTTTTTGTTATAAAAGAATCAAAAACAAATACATCTGGACGAGACTTAATTAATTCATTCATTTTTGAGAAGCCATATCTGCTTAAATCGAAATCAGGAATGAGTGTTCTGATGTTTTTTCCAAAAACACCTAATTCTGCCCATCCATTTTCTTTTTTAGAGAAGTCAAAAGCCTTTAATAATGTTTTTTTCGAGATCGATACGAGCTTTATTTTTTTGTTATCAAAAGGCTCTTTGTTTTCGATTTTATCTGTGTTTTTAATATCGAGCTCAACCACAGAATGCATTTTATCCTTCTCATTCAATATTGCAATGGACTCAGCATCATGATTATTATCAATATATATAAATTGACTACAGGCATTGCAAAATGCAGATGGTGTTGTTTGTCGGCCAAATCCAAAAACAAACAAACCCTCTTCTCTGATCCGAAGAGCAATGCTGGTAAAATCGCTATCACTTGAAACAAGACAAAAACCATCAAATCTACGGGTGTATAACAGATCCATTGCATCTATAATGAGGGTGCAATCAGTTGCGTTTTTGCCAGTAGTATAGGCAAATTGTTGAACTGGCTTAATCGCATGCTGACTTAATACTTTTTTCCATTGAGAGCTGGAGGATAATGTAAAATCACCGTAAATCCTCTTGACTGTTGCATTGCCAAATTTTGAGATTTCAGTCAAAACAAAGTCAATTTTTGAGGCGGATGCGTTGTCGGCATCTATTAAGACAGCTAATCTAAGTGGCTCTTTTTCTTTATCTAAAGCTAAATCAAAACCAGTCATAAAAAATTCCAATCAAAATCAATATCTTTATTATACTGTGAAATATTTAATAATCAATAATTATCCTTATTATTGACAATATTAATAAAACATGTATAATTAGAGTCATATAGAACATACTGCTTGTATTCTATCAAATAGCGCCTAGCATTCCATCTAAGTCGGTAAGTTTTTTGCTGATAAAGGGCGCTCCATCACATGGTGATGGATATAAGAGCTCAAATTTGAGATGAATCAGGAGAAACACATGTATATGACCAATAAAATCAATAGCATTTTGGAAGAAAGTTTTCTTTTGCAAAAAAAGAGACATAAAATCAAGCAACTATTGTTATTATTGATACTTATTGCTGGAATGTTTTTTATCTATAAAAATGCCATTATAGTGGAAAAAAAGTGGCTAACCTTGTCTGTAATGACATGGGTGTTATGGCTAACAATATCTGTTTTGCACATAAAATATAGCACCCCTGAAAAGATTATTATTAATGAAACAATGCTAGATAAGCAGATCCCATCATGTGTTTTAAATATTATTTATGAGTCTCTTGATATTGATAAAAAGTATAAATTACTCATTAAAAATGAGATAAAAGAGAAAAACAGAATAACATATCATTTTTTGTTTTTATTGGATGTAAAGGAAATTAAAAATGAAGGGTACGAGATCTTATAAATCGAAATAATAAGTTTGATTTTCTGTTTTCAATAAAAGGATTTGTTATGTTAGCGAACATTTTGTTTAACAAAAGACCTTCAAAATGGGGATTGATCGGCGATCAGTATCTTTGGTGCGCAATGCAAGATTGTTTTGCAAGTATTGCCATTCCAGAAACAGAGGAACGGTTGCAAGAACTTATTCACACTGTGTTTTTTGGAATAACAGGGGTGAATTTAAAAAATGTAAAAGGAACTCCTTTTTATGCAAAAAACCTGGATAAAGAAGGCGTTAGAAATGGAATGGTGAGTCCATCGTTTTGGTTGCAAATTGCAATTCCTTTGATAATTTCTAATTATAGAGTATTAATCAAAAGTCGAAATAATGGATTAATGAAACGATCAATGAAAAGATTAATCGAAATTTTATTCAAAAATGAGAAAAAAGATGCAAAATAAAAAGCACAAAAACCAAGAGATTATAAAAAACATAATTATTGATTCTAACAAAAATATTCAAAAAACTGAATTTAACCATTTATTAAATATTGGTATTTCCTTGTTTTTTGTTTGTGTTTTCATGCTGTTTTTAACAAAGCATATTGCAATATTAGACACGGTTAATATTAAATCATTTCTGATTATTGGTACATTGTTTGACTTATTGTTCTGTTTTGGCTGGATGATGCTTTGCCAGGAATACATTGTGTCCAAAGAGATACTCATTCCATCTGATGTATTGGTAAAATTAAATAATTCGGAATTGTTGTCAAAAGAATTTAAGCAGGAAACAACCTTAATTTTACTTAAAAAAGGCAAGTTGATTTATGGTGATTTACCATTATTCTTGTAAAGTAATTGCATTTGTATTTATTTTTCGTTATATTATGTATGTAATTTCGATGGAGGATAAACAGTGGTTATTCGTGATGAAATTAATTTCTGGATAGACAAAAAATATCAAGAAGAACGATTGGGCTGGAAGAGTTGGATCAATGTTATCAGTTATACCACTATTTTAGCAGGACTAGCATGGACAATTCCATTTGGAGCAATTAAATCCGGCCAAATAAATATCATTGGATTTTCTGTGATAGCGGTTGGTGCAATAATTGGACTTCTTGGGGAAGTTTTAAAGCCAGAAAAAATAAAGATTGAAAAAATAAATGTTAATGAAAATGTGTCTGATGAGTTATTATTGATTCTTGCTGAATCAAGATTACTTACATTGGACGAGAAACAAAAAATTTCTTTAATATTGAAAGATCAGCGTCGAATCACATTTTCTGATTTATATAAGATTGATGATTCGCTAAATAGAAAAGAAAATTTAAGAGGCATTGGCTTTCAAAAAATGTCTTCATTTACTTAATCAAAAGCTCGCTGATGCGAGCTTTTTGTTTGCTTAAAATTATTAATCGCCTATAATATCATTATATTATAAGTGATGGAAATAGTAATGGCTGAAAATATCATATTGGATTTTGATTTATTATTAAAGGTTGACTTTAATGATAAAGAGAGAGCAAAAAAATTAGGCGTTAAACCATTCGTTACTGATGGTGTTTTTAAGTGTTGGTATGCACCAAAAGGAAAGGATGTTTCGGTATTTAAAGAATGGTGGCCAGATGAATTTAGAAAAAGCAGAGGCGAACAGAGTGATGTTCTGCCTAAAAACACTGAAACCGGAATTAGCTTAAAAGAGCTAATGGGGCAGATAAAAGGAACCATTGAGAAAAATCATTCGTCAGCGATTTGGATCAGAGCAGAAGTAGTGAATCTTTCTGGGTTCAAGCCTCATGTATATATGGAATTAACGGATTATGATGTAAATGGCTCTGAACAAGCCAAGGCGAGAGGAATGATATGGGGTTCCCAGGTTAATATTTTAAATAAATTTGAATCAGAAACAGGCATGCCATTAAAAAGCGGGGTTAAGATCCTGTTCAAGGCTTATGTTGATTTTTCAGAGAAATTTGGGTTTGGCTTAAGAATTGTAGAAATAGACTCCAATTTTACATTGGGAGATATGGAAGCAAAATTAATAAGCATAAGAAAAAAACTAAAAGATGACGGGGTGTATGATTTAAATAAGAAATTAACGCAACCTCGTGATTTTATGAATATTGCTGTTATTGCCCCTGAAGAAGCGGCTGGATTAGGCGATTTCATGTCAAAAGCAGATAAACTATCTGAATTCGGACTGTGTAAATTTGAAAATTTCAGTGCAAAATTTCAAGGACAGTACACGAAGGAGAGCATAAGCAAGACACTGGATAACATTTCCATGTTATTAAACATGGGCCGTTCTTTTGATGCAATTGTTTTCATTCGAGGGGGTGGAGACAAGGCAGGATTGTATTCATTAAATGAATATGATATCGCAAAAAGAATTTGTGAAATGCCAATTCCCGTTATCGTTGGGATTGGTCATGAACGAGACAATACGATTTTAGATGAAGTTGCTTGCATACGATGTGCAACACCGAGCTTAGTTGTTTCTTTAATTAATGATACGATTATTAGCAATGCTAAACAGGCACGAGAAGACTTTATTAGAATTAAAAAAATGGCGTCTGATGCAATTCATCGGGCGAAACTAAGTTGTGAAAAAATAGATGCACAGATAAAAAGTGCAGCTAGTAATCAACTTCATCAATCCAGATTAAGAGTTGAAAAACAATTTAACTTGATTAATGAAAATGCTAAATTCAGTCTTTCTGTTGCAAGAAATAAAATTAAACAACTTATGACAGAAGCTCTTTATGCAGATCCTATTAAAATTATTAATAAGGGATATGCTTTAATACGTAATGAAAATGGGAAAGTAGAGGGTAATTCTTTATCGATTGACACTGGAGAAACAATAACAGTGCAAATGAGAGACGGTTGCTTTTTTGCTAAAAAACAAATAGGTGGAAACAATGGAAACAATTAAAACTCAAACATATATTACTAATTACAACACGTTAAAAGACACTGTTAGTCAGATCCAATCCATGACGGAGCCAGATGTGGATTTATTAGTTCCTCTTGTAGAACGAGCAACACAAGCTCGATCTGTCTGTTTATCAAGAATAGAAGCGGTTGAACAATTACTTGGATTGGAACCTGTGTCTGAATAACTTATTTACAGCTCTTTGGAGAAAGAGCTGTATTTTTTAAATAAAGGAGCTTTTTTTGAATATTTCTATTATTGTCGCGATGGCAAATGAAAGAGTTATTGGTGTAAATAATGGTTTACCATGGGATCTCCCTGCTGATATGAAGCATTTTAGGGAGTTAACACTAGGCAAGCCTATTATAATGGGTAGAAAGACATATGAATCGATAGGTAGACCGCTACCTGGTCGAAGAAATATTGTTGTATCTAGAAATAGTGAACTAAAAATACCTGGTGTTGATGTTGTTTCGACATTAGATGATGCAATTTCAATGGTTTCAAATGTGCAAGAGATCATGATAGTAGGTGGGGCTCAGCTTTATGCGGATGCATTATCTAAGGCCAATAAAATTTATCTGACAAAAATAAATCTAGATATAAAAGGGGATTCATTTTTTCCACAGTTTAATGAAAGTGAATGGACTGTTTTACAAAAAGATGATTTTGAATGCAATGAATTAAATAAAATTGATTTCTCATTTATTGTTCTAGAAAAGAAAAACAATATTATGTAAAATAAATAATAAGTTATTGAATTTCATTCAAGTAAATTAATGATAGTCTTAATAAATTAAGGAGTGCGAGAAGAGGCGACTAAGATCAGTCGGTGCTATCCCTCACGGCTACTGTAGCTGGTTGTTTCGCAAAAACAAATGAATGAGTTATTATTATTTGCTACAAAAAGATTAACTGAAAAACAAAGACGAAATTTTGTTAAGGACATGGGGTTGCCGGTGAGCGTCTTTATTGATCCAAAAGTATTTCTTTTTCAGTTGAATAGAACTAATTTTCTTTATAATGGAATAGAAAAATTAAATCTACTAAAAAAAGAATACGAAAATTTGGGAAGCTATGAAGCAGTTATAAATCAATTTGACTCGGCATTAAAGAGAATTGTAAATGACATTAGCTCTAATTTAGAATACCAACAATTCTGCATCGAAAATTTCGAACATTTATCTCGTGTTGAAAATAAAGCCAAAATATACCATCCAGATAATGATCAGTCTAATTTTATATCCATTGACTTAAAGCAGGCTAATTTTCAGGCATTGAGATGGGTTGACCCTTCTTTGGTTAATAATCATTCTTCATATAAAGAATTGCTTTCTGAGTATACAAATTCTGAGTATGTCGCCTCATCAAAAAAAATGAGACAAATTATCTTTGGTAATCTAAATCCTCAGCGTCAACAACGGATACAACAGCATATTATGTCTGAGTTATTAAATGCAATTGCGGAAGAGGGGATGCCATTGCACGATGCAATGCTTGCTTCAGCAGATGAATTAATAGTAAAATACACACCAGAAATAGAATTACAGGTAAATGCAGCAATAAGTAAATTAAAAAAACAAAATGATAAAAACATAAATTTACAGTTTCACGTTGTTCCATTTAAATTACATTGTTTGCCTGGAGTAGGACATGAAGCATACTATTGTAAGACAAAAATAGATGGAAAAAATTTACTGAGTTTGCATTGCGTACCATCTCAGTTGGTGTGCGAAACGTTGTGCTATTTGAAAGGAGAATCTCCAATGCCTGGAGATATGGCGTTCGAAGTAGATGGACGTATTGCATCATACTTAAATCCATTGAATTTCACTAAAAAATTGGATAAAAAAATGGGATTAGATTTTTGACAATAAATTATTTATCTGGTATTTAAATAAAGTGTATTAATATAAACAAAGGTATTGAATTAATGCCTTTGTTTTTTAATTATTTGTATTAAATGCAAAAATGCAATTTGGTTAATTGATAGAATACTCTTGTGTTCATTCTTGCCTCATCTCTACCAAGAATAAGATCGTGTTTTGGAAATAGAAATAGCGACAAAAATTGAGCAACAGCAATAGAGCGAGAACGTCCATAAGTACAATTAATATGAATATTACACGAAAACCCTTTATCAAATACAAAATCAAGTATCTGCTGAGCATGCCATGGTGTAAATGGAGTTACCGGCCAATCACGACTCATATATTTTGCTAATAGATTTGTTTTAAATAGCGTGTCTGCTCTGTTAGCTAAAAAATCGATCAAATAAAGTAAGCGCATTATCAGAAATGTCTGAAAATGAAATAGAAATAGCAGAAACAGAACCATAATTATTGGATTGCTGATCTGGATCTATTAATGAAATAACTATATCTTTTTTTGGATCTAGTGAAACATCGTTAAGCCCGCCACGAGAATATGTTTTTATTATTGGCATATGAGTTTTCTCTATCTATTATTTTAAAACATTATGACATAATTAAAAATAAAAATAAATTATTATGTTTTTAAAACAAAAAGGAAATTACTCATCCCCATCCAAATAACCAAGTTATATAGATGGAGATTTTGAGCGGAATCAATTAGTGAAATGTTGGAAACTTGACTTTTTTAACAAAAACATTCCTATCAATCTCTTCTTGACGGTCGCCATAGGCTTGCCACATGATAAGCTTCATTTTCTGATCCTGGATGGAATCCCATAGCCGATTAGCCATATGATCCAATGTTTCATGAGAAACAGCTTGTCTAAAGTGTATAAGCCAGTCTTGTCTAGTCTTGTGTGGGTATGCTTTCCGAGATTGCTCTTGATTGTCGTCGTTTTCTCTTTTCATATAACATCCGATCTTGACTAATGATTAGCATATTATAGTTAATAAAACATCAAAAAAACAGAATTTAAAGCCGAAAATCAAAAAATCTTTAGTCATGTTAGTGTTGTTATTCTAAGGCATAAACGTGCTTATTATGACTCTTATGTGTTAGCTGGAATATTAAAGATACAGCTAGTTAAAAAATTAAAAATCATAAATAAATTCATGCTGATTTTAATTCATAGATAACTTCTTTATTTTCTTCATCACAATCAGTAATATTTGCTCTCTCACCAAAATGCTCGACAATAAAGTTTTCTGCGTCATCTTGATTTAAAAAACCCTCTCGTTTCTTATTGTTTTTTTCATTTCGTATAGACCACATACATTATCCTCTTATTTATTTTTTTATAAAATAAAGTGATAGAGACTTATTGTCAATAGTATTTTTAAATTTATTTAATTGTTGTTTATTATATAAATTGTGTTATAATTAATGCACTATAAGTAATTTTAATTGTCTTTTAACAACAAGGGGAATAAAGAGATGGCAACAGTTAAAGTAGAATTTGTATCAATATGGGATGGAGAAGAAAAAACATTTCCAGCAAAGCTTGATTTAAATTCTGGTCGAGTATATGAGATAAATGGCAAAGAATTGGATGAATCAGATGGATGCTTGGATGAGGAATTTATTCGAGTTGAGAACACAGAGTTCACTGTTGAAAAAGATGATTCAGATGAATATTTTATTCATCCAGAAGACCTGGGTGAGTTAACAACCACTCTTAATGGCTAAACGGATAAATTAAAACATCTTTTTTTAATGTATTTTTTATTATTATGCAAATAATTATTGACAATAAAGAAAATGCATCTATACTAAAAACAAAGGCAGTTAGTGGGTCGACACCCTGTGTTTTAAATTGCTTTTTGCTAAACCTCAGAAGTTAATAAACGCGGAAAAACCGAAGCCAAAAGCTTCGGTTTTTTTATTTTGCGAGTTATTATATCTTTAGGTGGATTCATTTAAGTATATGTTTTTTATAATATTTTATCTAAAATTATGTTGACTTTTATATAATAAGGCGTATTATTAAATTCAAGAAATAGCAGTATTCCTGTGTAATTTAGAAGATATTATCTTTATTGCATTAGTATTTATTAGTAGTAATGTTGGGAGTCACATGCAAAAATCAAATATTAAACGGACGTCTTATTTATTCAATGTTTTTAACTTTAATAAAAAAGAAGATGCTGATTACTTGGTAATGGGATGCAAGGAAGTATCAAACTGCAACAATGCGGATCGTGAAATTTCTTTTTTTATTAAAACAAATGAGTTGAGTCCTTGCGCATACCAAATTTTGCAGGATATTATTATCGAACTGCAATCGAAAAATATGATTGTCACATTAATGATTGATGGTGATTGTGATGCCTCCATCCTTGCATTAACGCGATTAGTAGATGGTGTTGTTATCAATCCAGAATCCAGCTTTGTTTTTGACTCTGTTTTTAATCATCCTGCTTTACATGAAGTTGCAAATAATCCAATTTTGCGAAACTTTGTTATCAGTGGACAGAAAATGTCTGCCCAGGAATTCTCTAAAACCTTTGGTGTAAATGTCGTTATTTCATTAAAGGCCATTGATAGTTACATGAAACTGAAAGAAAACTATGTTTCTTTCAAAGAGTTTGGCAACAAGAAAACTGAAGATAGGCAATCAAAAGAACTAAAAACACAACCGCTAATGCAATAATTAAAAACACACAAAGGCCGCATAACAATGTGGCCTTTGCCATTATTTAAATGTAATAATCTGTTGTATATATTATATTATTAATTCTATTTCTGCTGATTTTTGTCTGCAAGAGCAAGGCAGAATGGCCCCATTTTTTACATATGCCACGGGTTCTTTAAAATATTCAACTTCTCCACTTTTTAACTCTGTTGCACATGTTCCGCAGAACCCATCTCGACAATGCGCCTCGATATAAACACCCTGCATTTCAAGTTGATCAAGTAATGATTTTTTTTGGATATCAAAAGGCATAATTGATTTTATTATTATCATGGAAACCCCATTATTTTTTCATAAAATAATAAAAAGGACATCATGCTAAAATGATGTCCTTTCTCTATTAATGCTAACGAATTGAAACACCAGAAACATAAGGGCTATCGTGTAAAAAACTTAAAATAACACCTCTATTTTCATGATCTTCCCAATCAGAAAGAGCAATCGTTACATTTATAAACAAACCATCACATGATACATCTTCTTTAGCAGAAACAATAAAATCACCATTTTTGATGGTGTTAGCTAATTCAGCGGCATCAATTGCATCTATAGATGAACTTAATACCAGTTTAATAACAATGGTTTCTGAAATACTTTCTTCTTTATGTTTGATCCAGTACACGGTATATCCATGACGATCGTCATTAATAAGAACAGTACCTAATCTAAATAATCTATCTGCATATTCACCAGGGATTCTATTACCAGTTCCAACAACAAGAAATAATTCCTCTGAATCATCTGTATGAAGATCGACTACTGCATGGATTTTTATCCGACCATGTTGGCTAACAACACCCATTAATTCTGTTGGTTTGAATAAAGAGTTTGTATTAATTGATTGAATTGTTATTGTTTCATTCCTTGACGGAATTGATAATTCATAAGCATGTTGACGTAAGTCTGACATAGGAGCATTTCCTTTTTTAATTTAATTATAAATAGGCGCATCGCCATAAGTGTTTGATTTTAAGATGTAAAAAAATCACCTTGTTAATAGATAACAAGGTGATTATTTTAACAAAAACTAAAGTTTCTTACAAGGAAAAATTAGAATCAAACTGATGAATATTAGCTAAGATCTGCATGTGATTATTTACTTTTTTCAGATATCTAATACTTGCACGAGCTGTTAATCTTTCATTCATATTGCTTGGTCCGACATTATATGTTCGGACGGCACATTGCCAGTTTGCATCACAATATTCCTCATAATAATGGCGCAACACAGTTGCCGCACACATTACATTGTTTTTTGGGTTTTTCAATCCACCTGGGCATTTTTTATTCCAATATTTTGGTTTCAATTGACCTGGGCCAATGGCACCGCTACTAGATACTGAATTATATTTGAAAGAAGATTCTGTCATAATTAATCCAGCCAACAATTCTTCTGGAACATCAGAATATGTTGATGCCTGTAAAATCCAATCTGCAAAGTTTTGTGCACGATCAGAAGGTATTTTATATGCCTTGGTCAGAGACCCGGCCAAATGTTCTACTTCTTCGCCATAGGAGAGACCTTTCTTTTTAGTCAACTCATTTGGTATTGGCAATGAAACCCTGTAAGGTTTCGTTGTTATTCCAGTCTGAGCCTCCAAAGCGGTTGCTCCCCAAACCCACAAGCTAAGCACAACAATTGCGGCCAGCAGGATGGATTGCATTTTTTGCAAGACATTTTGTGTTATTGCATTCATGCTTTAGATCCTTTCGGTTGCATTTAAAATTGTGTAACAGGTGGTATAGTACATAAATCATCCTATTTAGTCAATAATTTATATTAAATTAATGATTAGATGGAGGCGAATAAAATAACAATCGGAACCTGTTGTTTTTTCTGATAAAAAAACCATTGAATTGCCATCAATGGTTTTTAGATATTAATTATTTAAAATTAGTTCGGGGTAGGTGTGCTTTCTTTTTCATCTAATCGAACTTCAAAACCAAGTTTGGTTAAAAAATCCTTTCCTTCTGTGATAAACATGTTTGAATAGCTCCCTGCGCCTTTACGTTGTTCATTAAGTTGTTTTTCATAAAAGGAAATTTGCTCTGGATTTGGATTTTGAACTTTTTTAGAGCTCGTTAGTGCAAAAACGGTTCTTTCTATTTCAAGTGCTTTTGAATCAGGGATAGAATAAAAGCTAACCAATGTTTGCTTGGTAGGTGTTTTATCTGCTTTTAAATTTTGAATATTTAATGTCCCTAATGTGCCGTATACAATTTGATCTTCTCTGTCTTTTATATATTCAAAACTACGACCAGCTTTTGACTCTTCGGTAACAACTTGACCTTTATCATCCACTAAAGCTCCATCTTTATTCTTTCTTGGAATAATAATAAATTCACCTTGTTCATTGGTTTTACGAAGAGGCCCAGAAACAGTAAACCATTTTTGTCCAGCATGCTCATTTAGGTACAAATGAACACGATGTCCAGGTAGGGTTTTATCATTAATAACTTCATTTAAAAATGCAGGAAAACCTTTTTTTCCATCTTCTTGCTCTGCGATGTTAATTCTAATTTTTTTATCTGCATTTTTAGGTGAAATGAATTTTGCAACAATGGCCATAAGAGGCTCCTTTTATGATTACTATTATTTATCTATTTATATAATTTTACCAATAATAAAAAATACGGTCAATTAAAATAATTCAAATTTAATACAAAAAACATAAAAATATATACATATTGATAACACATTGTTTTTAATATGTTAAAAAACAATAACGTACTCAAAAAAATCCTTAAATTTAGCAAGGTTTAATTAAAATACTCTGTTAAAATGAAAATCAATGTAAATCGAATTGCAAAATGCACATAAGATTTCTCATTTTTTTTGCAAAATGCTTGTCATTAGCAAAATGAATAGTATAATTTCAAGCAGTCAAGGTTTGCACCGTATCTGAAATGACAAATTAACAGGGGAAATGGATGAAATTGGGTGAGTGGACAGGCATAAATACAAATGATCTTCATCAAATGAGAGCATTGCTCGGAAATGCAGGCATTAGTGTTGATGAAAAAGGAAGAGTAAGTGCTATTGATGCATTGCAATGCTATGACGAAATGGCCAATCTGCTTAATGTAGTGAAAAAACAAATGACAGAATTTGTAAACATGGACAAAAGCGATCCTCGTGCTTTAGCAGAAATGGAAGGCAAAATGGAAGCATTGGTGCTACATATGAGTTTTAGATTAAATGGGACTGTTCGCCCTGTTAAAGAGACTACGCTAGAAGAAAAAGGTGGTGCCGTGATAAATCTTCTTGAGCGTCTAAAAGAAAAAAACAAGCCAAATGAAAAAAACATAGAAAAAGCAACTACAAACATAAAAAGTTTATTGCAGTAATTTTAAAGGAGCCGAAAGGCTCTTTTTGTTCAAGTGCTCTCTGTAGATATTTCATGGATGGAGATTGACGGATTGGTTTTACAAACTTGTTTTTGTTAAAATTGTAATGAAAACAATGGACTCAAAGCCATCTGTGTAGATTCATATAAGTTATCCTTGGTGACATAAAAGCGGCACGAGAAACAAAAGCAGTTACATTTAACTTTAAATAGTTAAAAATAAATTATTTAAAAACACAAATATGATTTGACAGCAATAATTAATATAGATATAATTAATGCATGAACTAGAGAAACTAGCTCAATAAATCAGTATCATTATAGAGGAGCAACATTATGAAACAGAATACAACTTTGATGGGTCATCTGGGTAAAGATGCAGAAGTACGTGAAGTTAATGAAAGCCGTGAGGTTTGTAAATTTAGTTTGGCCACAACTGAACATTGGACAAACAAAGCAGGCGAAAAACAATCTCATACTGAATGGCATGACATCGATATGTTCGGTGTAAAAGGTGCATTTGATAATGTAAAAAAATATCTGACCAAAGGTTCATTGGTAGAAGTTCAAGGCGTTATTCGTAAACGCATGTCTACAAATAATGAAGGTCAATCACGTCTGTTTGTTACAATTGTCGCTGAACAGCGTTCGTTAATTTTATTGTCATCATCTGCATCAGCAACTACTGCTGCAACACCTGCGGATCAATCAGCTAATCAGGCTCCTGCTGCGGCACAACCGGCTGCACAACCGGCTGCACAACCAGTTAATCAAGCTGCGGCTGCGGCACAACCGGCTGCACAACCGGCAGAACAGGTAATTGATCAGCAAGCTGAATTACGAGCAGAAGCCTCTCGTAAAGCACAAGAACGAGTACGAGAAGCACAAGCTGCTGCACAACGTGCAATTGAAGAGGCACAGCGACTTGCCGAAGAAGCTGCTGAAGAACCAATGGCAGGTTATATTCCTGCGCCAGGTCTTCCAGATGATGATATCCCGTTCTAATTCTCATTTGAGTCCGTGTAAATAAAAAACAGGCCCTTGTTCACGCAAGGGCCTGTTGTGTTTAATTTTTTATAAAATAAATCCTCGTTTTTGATTTGTTTGCAATAAATTATTTCCTTATGTGCACTAAGTGTTTTTTCTTTGTGCTATATTTATATCTCTGGTTATTAGTGCTTATACGCAACTCATCTCAATCGCCATGGATTGGTCAATTTAAACTGAATGACAGCAGATCCAGCGGAAAACTGATGGTTTATAGGATCCTTGTTTTTACGCTTGCCAGAAAAGGAGTGCTTATTAACCCACCCCTATAGGTCAGCAGCAGATCTAATACTAGTGCATCTGCTTTCGAAGCATAGCTGAACACAACTACTCCGATTGCGGTAATCTTATGTATCGACTATTTTATCAATTTCCCGTACAGGATTAGTACACCTTTCTGGTTATATAGCTAAAAAAGATTTTCTAATAATATGATTATTAAATTACTTATTTTCTTGGTGGTATAATCAACGCTTAAACATAAAACAGAAATCAACTCAGATTGGTTAATTATTATATTTCATTTTTATTTGAATTTAATGTGTTGTTACTAATTTGTTCGAATATATGGTTAAATTTATTGGTTTTAAATAAATGTTGTTATGTATAAATGCAGATAATAAGTTATATATAATTGATTTTATTGGTTTTTAGAAAAGCGGAGAGAGGAAAGGGGATAATGGGTAAAAATAATTCGGCCTAGCCGGAAATACAAATTTTTAATATAAATAAAATAATAAATATATAAAAAATCACTTGACATGATGTTTTTAAATAGTAGGATTCAAGTCAAGAATAAATATTTTTTATTTTACATTTAATTTTATTATTGGCATTTAATAGCAGGAAATTTATGACGCAAGAATTACAACATGATGAAAATCAAGTGGAAACAAAAATAATATTGGAAGAGAAAACAGATATTGCATTAGAGACAATGCTTAATGAAGACTCGTCTGTTGCAAAACTAATTACTGAACAAAAATTAATTATTGATGAATTAAATAATGATGACTGTCAAAAACCATCTCGGCGAAAACAGTTAACAATAGAAGATGAGGCGGCGGCATTAAGACTAAGAAATCTATGGGAAGATTACAAAGAAACTCATAATATCAATCAAACCGAATTTGCTGACAAAAATCTAGGCGGGTGGTCTCAAGGTAATTTTTCTCAATATCTGACGGGCGGAGTGCCTATTGGCCAAAAAGCATTACTAAGAATGTGCGCTGCTTTTAGATGTGAGCCTGGTGACATACGTGAAGAGCTAAGAGATAAAAGTGCAAGTTCATTAAAAATAAAAACAAAAATCCTTTCTTCAGAAAACAAAACACTAGAGGAGGAAAATAAACGTCTTAAAACAGCTCTGTCATCAGCAATGCAGGTTATTGAATCGTTATCGAAAGAGAGTCTTACTCCGGAATTAAAATCTGTTATTTCATTTGCTAATGAGATAATGGGTGTTGCAGCATAAAAAAATGTAAATTTGTTCAATAATAAATACTTATCCGACACTTTTTGTGTCGGATTTTCTGTGTTTAATTATTATTTGTTTTTTTATATAAAAATGCATACTGGTTATTGACAAAAGTAAGTAATTAGTTATACTAATATTGCATTGTATGATTTTGTATATAGATGCCTACCGAAGAGGATGCGGTTAGAAACGAAAAAAGGAATACAATCCAGCACGGCGAAAGAGAGAGAAATCTATGACTTTAGCAGCAAATGAATCAATCAGTACTGTTCGTAATTACATTAATCAAATCGCGAAAACAAGCGTTCTGGAAAAAGATGTGTTTTTATCATTGTTTGCAGAATATAAAGCAGGTAGCGAATTTGCGATGAAAAAGCTAATGGAACATAACCTTCGTTTTGTTGTTAAAGTCGCGTATAAATATACGGATAACGAAACGCTGATTTTGGACTTAATTGCAGAGGGGAATATTGGGCTAGCAAGAGCATTAGAGAAATTCGAGCCGGAAAAGGGATTTGCATTTCTAACATATGCAGATCGATGGATAAGATTTCGTATTGAGCATTACTTGATACAAAACAGCAAATCTGTTCATGTTCCCACTCACATTCTTAAGATTGCTAGAAAAGTATATAAAACAGAGCAAAGATTAAGACAAAATGGTGTTGAGAAAGTAACGCCTGAATTAATTGCCAGTGAAACAGGTGAGACCAAAGAAGTTGTTTTGTCTATGATGGAGTTAAATCAGGGTGCGTTATCAACAGACTTCGTTATGGATTCTAGTAATGAAAAGAGTGCAACCATTGGTGATATGATTGCATCAGAAGGTGATTGCGCGGAAGAGCAAATAGAACAAGAAGAGTCAAATAGCTGGATCATGCTTAAGGTAGGGGAGTTACCAGGAAAACAAAGAGATGCGATAATTCATCATTTTGGGCTTGCAAATACAGAAGCAAAAACCTTTGCAGAGGTCGGTCGAGTTGTTGGGATTTCAAGAGAACGAGCAAGACAGTTGGTTGTTGAGGGTGTTGAGTCATTACAACTTGCAGCAAAAAGAGAAGATTTGGATTTAGAAGATTTAATTAGAAGTGCTTAAATTAATAACACAAAATCAAAAAAATATTTATTTTTCATCTAAATAAGTATTGACAAAGAAAACTAAATGTATATAATGTGTTTCATGAGTTAGGCAAAGACCTAATGTTCTTTAAGAAAATTAAGTTTAATCTGACTCTTAATTAAGTGTCCTTATATAGCTCAATGGCAGAGTACCCAGGCCGCTAACTTGGGTGGTTGGGGGTTCGATGCCCCCTATAAGGACCAAGCTTTGATACAGCAGTAATAAAGGCAAGCAATTAGTTAGTGTGAATATGGGTATGGCGCAGCCTGGTAGCGCAACCGCGTGGAGCGGAAGGTCATCGGTTCGAATCCGGTTACTTGGAATTAGACACAATAATATAATTGGCATTATGGAAAAATGTGGCGACAATGATCGCGGATCACTCATTAACCATGTATTGCAAGATAATTAAGATCCAATTATCAACTTGTCTTTTTTAGTGCTGTAATAAACACAAAGATTTGGAGGGATGGCAGAGCGGCTAATTGCACCGGTCTTGAAAACCGGCAACCCGTAAGGGTTCTAGGGTTCGAATCCCTATCCCTCCGCCAATTATTTAAAAAAACTAATGTTTTCATGGGTTTAATGTGAATAAAGGTTGCGCCGAATTGGAAAGGCGCGGAACTAAACATTTCGCGGTATGAAATAATTACCCTGTGAGTTCGAATCTCACACCTTTAACCAAAAATGCACGGGACGTAGCTCAGATGGATAGAGCATCCCCCTCCTAAGGGGAAGGTCATGGATTCGAATTCCATCGTCTCGACCACTTTATAGATCTGAAAGATAAAAACTGCGGGTATCGTATAATGGCTTTTACCTCAGCCTTCCAAGCTGATGATGCGGGTTCGATTCCCGCTACCCGCTCCAAATTTAATTAGAGTTATGTACTGCGGATGTGGCGAAATTGGTAGACGCACCAGATTTAGGTTCTGGCACCGAAAGGTATGAGAGTTCGAGTCTCTCTATCCGCACCAGATTTAATAATAACGTACAAATACGCGGGTATCGTATAATGGCTTTTACCTCAGCCTTCCAAGCTGATGATGCGGGTTCGATTCCCGCTACCCGCTCCAAATTTAATTAGAGTTATGTACTGCGGATGTGGCGAAATTGGTAGACGCACCAGATTTAGGTTNTGCGCCGTAAGAGGCGCGTTGTTCGATGGAGGGGTCATACCCTCCTGCACTTCGTAGATTGTGCATAAACAAACGGCTTACCCGTTTACCGAAAGGTGTAGGGGACAAGAGCATGCCGTTAAAGCTACTCACAGACTGAAGC
>Ga0065701_1012639_pt1 | contig 29534 bp, 42 predicted proteins | sample Biomet1_FD_59088 | JGI IMG/M metagenome (GOLD analysis project Ga0065701, IMG submission 59088) | Microbial communities from bioreactor (seeded with anoxic lake sediment) at LBNL, California, USA - Biofuel metagenome 1 version 3... | ecosystem: Engineered > Bioreactor > Anaerobic > Unclassified ...
TCAACCGGAAAATTTATAGCGCATGGATGAGTGCTGAAGCAGAAAAAAATATGTTCTGGGTTGATTACTAGAAAGGAATCAAATGACACAATTTGAAGTAAGCCAACACGCTTTGTTGTTGGCAAATAACGAAGGTCAAAGCCGTGAAATCAAGCGAATGCAAGTTGAAGCTAAACAAATGCGACTAGCTTTCAGAGATCTAGATTTGTACTGTGGTCAACTTGAAGCTGAAAATGTACAACTTAAAGAGAAATTGACACGGTACGAGATGTTTGAAACAGCACTTGATCCTTGGAAGTTTGGGAGGTATTGGGTATGATATACACCGCTAAGTACTGGAATGGTCAGTGGAGTAAGGAGTTATTACTCAAAGCTATCAGCCGTAACAATAACCCCTTCGACGGATTTTCGCTTTCTAAGCAGCTTCAATTGGACTTCGGTATGCTTGATAGTCAAGCAGATGAATTTATCAAAAAATCTTTAACGGTTGATAAATTATGGCAAAACATTGTAGCACTCATTGAAAGTGATGAGTTTAAAGATGATTGGGAGGTGTCAGATGGGCATAACTGCACAAGAAATAGCTGATGAAATCATTAGCTTTAAGAAAAATCGTTACACAGATTATCAAGGTCTAGTCGTCCAGATTGAAGAAATTTTGGAAGATGCCGGGTACTCTGTTGATGCTTAAAAAAAGTAATGGGGTTTAGATGCCAAGAGAACGTGAGAATGACCTTTTAAAACGTATAGAATATTTTCAAATGGGTCTATGAGAGTTTAGACGATGATAATAAAAGATACTATATAGAAATTGAATGGTTTGATGACTTAGTTTTATTATCTAAAGAGGATGTTTTTGATGAAATCAACAAAAGTAAAGAGGAAATTGAAGATATAAAATCTAAATCATTTTTGAAATCACTGTTCCAATTATTGCACCGACGATCATAAGGATGAGACCAATAATTATTTTCCCAAATCGACTTTCTTCAAATGTTGAATATAGCCCTGAGATATTAGTTCCCCTCATTTTCCATTTTGACACATTTGTTTTAAGAGAATTGTTGGTTGCAGCTGTAATAAATGATGAAAATAAATTTACTTTACTGGAAGTAGAAAGACTAAGTTTAACATATTCACTTTTGTCAAAAGCAATTGCTTCATTCTTACCGTTTAAGAAATTCTTTGGATTGAACTCATTTAAATTCATTAATGATTCAATATGAGGATTTTCTATATAGCCTTCTCCAAAATACAATTTAAAAAGATGACCTAAATCAATTTTTTTATCATTGTCTATAACAGTTGGAGTACCACCAAGTACTTTAAAACGATGCTCCAATGCATTGAATCCAAAAGAACTATCTCTCATATTCCAATGAATCCATATTTTTTCACTGTTTTTATCTACGAACTTAAAAAAATCTTTTAATAATTTTTCTTCAATCTGTTTGTAAGTCTCAGAAGAAATTTTTATATGGAGAAATTCAGCATATTGATGAATAGAAAAATTATTAGTTTGGGCGTTATTGAATTGCCTAACAGAAATAGAAGCTATTTTTGGACTTTTCCCTTCAAGGTTAAAAAAGCTTTCACAAGAATAATGAATGATGAGATATTTTTCTGGCTTATCTTCTATATATTTCAATATATGTTTGGCATATTTATAATCGGTATATCTAGACATAACTAACTCCAGTTTTATTTTAATTATAGCAAAAGAAAGGCAAGAAAATGACAGAACAAAGTAATAAAAAACGTGTTGCAGATTATTTGACTGAAAATCCGCAAGCAACAAATTCAGAGATTTCTGATGCACTGGGTATTAACGAAAATTCAGTTAAAGCATATTTAAGTCAATTAAAGAATGGTGGCTTCTTCAAAGTTAAACAGACTGATGGTGATCGCCAGGTCGTCCCTTTAAAGGAATTTACTGGTATAAAAACAACGGCAGCTACTGCAAGCAAAATCAAATTAAAGCAGGAAGTATATAGTAAGCTTCTTGAATGCTACATGGCAGATTTAGACCTGAGTGATGATGTAGAAATGCATCTTAAATTGGGCAAATCTATATTACGTATTTTAGATAATTTATAGGAGAAATAATAATGGTTAATGAAATACTAGATAAGGCACTTGGAGAGGAAAAACAAGCTTTTAAAGTAACTGACTTGAAAAGTGCCGATTGGGTGCTACGTAAACTAAATGCTATTCAGTCTAATATTGATGCAAATAAAAAATTTGCTGAAGAAGAACGGCAACGTCTAGATTTTTGGGAGCAATCCGAAAATAAAAAGCACACTGACGATATTGCATATTTTGAAAGTTTACTTGGTGAGTATTTAAGGATATTAAGGGAAAATGATCCAAAAGCGAAAATATCAACACCACATGGCACTGTAAGCACACGTAAACAGCAGCCACATTGGGTATATGATGATAGTGTACTGTCTGAGCTTGAAGAAAAGGGGATGACTGATTTTATCCGCATTAAAAAAGAAGTGGATAAAAAGACACTCAAAAAGGCTGTCTCTGTCACAGAAGATGGGCATGTAGTCAATGCTGATGGTGAGCTAATCAATGGTATTAATGTATTACAAGTTGGTGAAAAACTTGTAATCAAGGGAGGTGGTTAAATTGGAGCTGATGAAAGCCTCAGAAATTAAACGTTTTGATAATTGGACAGTGCTTATTTACTCAGAGCCTGGCAAGGGCAAGACAACAATGGTCAAGGCTTTAAGTGGTAAAACATTACTGCTATCAATTGATGGTATGTATCATGTGCTAAGTGGTATAAAGCATGTTGATGTCTTAGTCATGAACCCTAAAAAAGTACATGATGAGCTAGGGGATTTTTACAAATTTGCAAGGAAGCATCTTGATGATTATGATAATTTCGTTATTGATAATTTATCAACATTTCAAAAATTTTGGCTAAATGCACGTGGTGTAGATACTAAGAATGGCACACCAGAATTGCGCGATTACTCAATCATTGATCGCATTATGCTTGACTTCATTTCTAGCATGAAAGATTTAAAAAAGAATCTTCTTTTATTTGCACACGAAAAGAAAGTAGAAGTCACAATGGAATCTGGGCGCGTCTATACGCAATTTCAACCCGATATTAGAGCGACTGATGCAATTATGGGAATTATACCGCTTGTTGGTCGTTTGGTTATACAGAAGGACGAAGAGACAGCTAGACGAACTCGTCAGATTATCCTGCAACCAACACAGGTAACAAGAGCAAAAGACCAATTAATTGGCAATATAAAAACAATTGAACAAATGGCATTACTACCAAAATTACAAGAAGAAAATGGAGACTAACACAATGGGAATTTTAAACACTTTAAAAAACACGCAAAAAAACTATGATCCAGCAAAAGACAAAATTAATGATAATGACTCACTACCGACTGGTGATTATCCTGTACGTTTGAAAATTGCACTTGTCAAAACAGATAAACAAGGGAATGATCAAGTTGGCTTAACACTTGAAGTAGTAAGTGGCGATAATGCCAACCGTCTTGAATTTTTAAATTTGGCCTTCAATGAGGAACTGCCTGAATTTGTAATTGAAAAAAATTCAAAAATCCTACTTAAGCTTGCCAATATTTTAGGGTTAAAACTAGGAAAAAAAGCGGATACAGAAGAGGGTATTGTTGATGTATTTTCTGAAGCAGTTGGACAACAATTCTTGATGAAGCTTAAAATTTCGCCAAATAAAAAGAATCCAGATTATCCTTATCGAAACTATGAATTTGAGAAATTAAGTGATTCACAACCTGATACTGATGATATTGATGATGATGATCTACCATTTTAAATCTAAAATAGACGTTAATTTTTGATTGACCGTTGGGGGAAGGGCCCGAAAAATGTGGTTACAAAACTGGTTACATGTTTTTTTCACAAACTTTTTTTAGGGTATATCAAACCTTATAATATATGGCTTGACGGTAGTTTTTTTAAAGTTACAAAAAAAGTTACAAAAATAAGAAAATAACCAATAGTTTGTGAAAAATGTTTGTATCTTCAAAAAAAAACTGTAACTGTAACCACGTTTGTAACCTTTTTGTAACCAATGCAAACGTTATGGTTGAGCTATTTAGGTATAAAAAGTTACAGGTTACAACATGGTACTTAAGGTTCTTTTTAAATATATATATATAGTAATACCCATATTCTGTAACTTTTCACAAAGTTGAGAATATGGGCACGTCATAATATGGGTATTGCTTTCCTTAAGCATATCACAAAAACAGAAAGGGGGCAAGTATTTTTGAGTGAAATAATTTTAGAGAAATCTAAAAGGAATTTGAAGCGTGCGTTGAATGGGACACAAAGTCTAGGAAGATTCATTAGACTAGATAATGAAGAAGTAATTTTTTGTGCCATAGGTGGTTATAATTTGACTTACCAATTACTGCTGGAGTCAGGAATTTCTAGAAGTGAAATTGCAACATATGACAATATGTTGCTGACTCAAAATTTTATCACAGAAACGCATGGTAAAAAAGTACTGCTGATAAGACGTTCTAAATATCTGACCAAGAAAATTACAAACACAACAGGAACTGGTGGCATATTTGAAACATTTGATTTTCTTAGCACTAACAGTTTTGAAAGTAACGCTTTGGTCTATCAGACAGCACAACGAGAAATGGGAAAAAATAAATGGCGGAAACCACTTGTTGTGATATTTGATGATCCAAACTTAAATCTGCAGTTTGAGGATCATCGTTTCGTCTCGTTAGAAATTGGATTCGTTCAAATTAACAATAGATATGCGGACCCTAAAATAATCATTGAAGAATTGGCAAATATCAAAGAAGCTGAAAAAATGATGTTTGCTAAATATCAAGATACGCTATCAGAAGAAGCAGATGTAATCAAAGCGTTAGATAGAATTAAAGAGCAGGCATCCAGATATATGGATAGTGCTTGGTACTTCAAACCTACAGAACTAAAAAAATATATTGGTTCTGCAAGTCTCTATAAAAAAATGAAAGATATTTCAGAGCTTGGAATTGAGCAACTTAGTACTAACAAAAAAATTGGTAAAGAGAATGCACGTTGGGTGATTGTTCCAGATGCTGCTTTCGATTTCAAAGGTCGACAATTCAAAGATGATGAAGAACTGTTTGATGAAGAACTGGCACAAGAAGAAATTCAAGAGCAAGCATTTATCAAAGAACAAGAACGGAAACTTAATGAAATTATGTCAATTAGAATACCAATAAATGTTAAGCAAGGTGTTCATGGTAATGACCTAAACTTTAGTGGTGAAATTTCGTTAAATGATTTTATCGAAGACGTCGATCAGTTAGAAAATGATGTTGTTGGTGGTATTGGATTATTAAACGCTTCGAGAGACGAAAAGGAGTATAAAGAGGTTAAACTAAATAATCTTGCCTATTTTCTTGATGGCTATTACAAAGATGATAAACGATTGGACAGCAATTATACAGGTGGTAAGCGTTTGGTGTCAATTGATGTTGATGAAGGGGATTTATCACGTACGGTAATTGAAAATAAGTTAGAACAGATTGGCTTGTTTGGTATCGTTTATCCAACAGCTAAATATTACTATGATACATCTGCTAGATGGCGCATTATACTTATGGCAGATGAAAATATGAATAAGGGTGATTACAAATCAGTTGTTGAAGGTGTATCAAAAATGCTTGGTATCGAGATAGATGCAGCAAGTAAAAAACTATCACAACTAATGGGGTTACCGCTTAAATCAAGTGATATATCAAAAGTTGTCGGTACTATGATTAGTGTTTCTCAATTTAAAGCTAAAGTGGCCCAACAAAATACGAATGTTGTAGATTTTAAGTCAACATCAAAGAAATCACTTTTGGAATTCAATCACAGTCAGGCACGATTAATAAAAGAAGCGCTGGCAACTGGTGTAACTGAAGGTAGCCGTAACGAAAGCTATAGACAAATGGCGTTATATCTACACGATGTCTTAAATAATCAAGACATGGAATTTTGGCATGATGAGGCGCAAGAATTGTTAGAAAAAACAAAGGGTCAGGCATTACTAGATGGCCTTGATGAAAAAGAAATAGAGGTAATTTATCGTTGAAAAAAGAATTTTCAAAAGCTCTGAAAGAAAATATTATACGCACTTTTAGCTATGCATTTGCCAAGAACACAGCACGCTATCAGGGCCATTCACAAGATTATGATGCCATTGAATTATTTACAGAACTGTTAAATAAAGAAAATCCATTTAAAGTTTTTATGGAGCTTGACAATCATAATTTTAAAATGGCAAAGCGTCAACTACTTAGTTATGGCATACCTTATAGAGAAGATGAGGAACGTGTCGCAAAAATATATGAAGATGTGACAAGTGAGATGAATAATCAACGCAGTGATTATGTGACTTTGTTTAACGAAACTGATTTAAAAAACTCAGGTGTTGTTGTTTTCAAGCCACCATATACACTAACGACTGAAAAAACGATTTTTGTTCGTGATGGTATTGATAGATTGCCAAAAGAAAAAGAAGTATTCAATCGAATGGTAGATGTGCCAAAAACAATCAAGGATAATGCAGAACAATTTCAAGCTTTACAAACCTCGTTGAAATATCAAGTTTCTTGTGTAATCGGAGGCGCTGGAACTGGGAAAAGCCATGTGACAGCTGAAATTATTAGACAATTTGTGCTGAATGATAAAAAAGTAGCAGTCCTGGCTCCAACACATAAAGCACGAGAAGCATTACAAAGTAAGATTAAAGTAAAAGTGGAAGTACAGACAATTCACAAATTTACACATAATCCGAAAGAATGTGATGTGATTGTCATTGATGAGAGTGGGATGCTATCTACCCCCCTAATGGCAGCTTTACTTGGTGTTTATTCTGGCGAGCAACTGGTATTTGTTGGTGATAAAAATCAACTTGAACCAATTGAGTACGGTCGACCATTTGAACGAATACAGGAACTATTTCCTAAAACAGAATTAAAAAATAATATGCGTTCAGAAGCTAGGGATGTGATTGGCTTAGGTCGTGAGATTCTAGGCGAGCCACAAAATGCCAATTTACAAATTGAGAATATAGAAAATGTTTCAACTGCGAAAGAAGCATTTGAAAAAGGTGCAGAAGTATTGTTGTCTTTTACAAATAAAGCTGTACAAGAAACAAATGAACAGCAGCGTTTGAAGAATACTGAGCCCGCTATATCACCTAATTTTAGTGTGGGTGATGTGATTGTAGCAAAAACGAATGAAACTGGTCAATATTATAATGGTCAATTGTTTAGATTAACTGAATACAACAAAGCAGTTCAAGTTGATCAGGAGCAACACATTGTTGTTTTTGATACGCCAAATGATTTATATTTTAATTTTGATTTAGCGTATGGACTAACGATTCATAAATCACAAGGTAGCGAATGGGATTGTGTAGCTTATCAGCCCTCATCAATGGATTATCGAAATTTAGCTTATGTTGCTGTGACACGTGCGAAAAAAAAGTTGTTTATTGTTGGTGATGGTATCAGATTGGATTACCCACCACAAAGAGAATGGAGGCATATAGTTTGAGGTTAATAGCGTTTGACCAGAGTACATCTGCAACAGGTTGGTGTGTGATGGAACAAGAAAGTGGCTCATTGCTGGACTATGGTGTACTTTTGCAGGCATCTAAGATTAAAACAAATGAACGTGTCCGCTACATGGTGAAAAAATGTATCGCACTATGTAAGAAGCACGAGGTGACATTTGTATTTATTGAGGGTATACAAGTTCAGAAGAACCCTAGAGCGTACGAAACTCTTGCAAAATTACAAGGAACATTAGAAATTTGCTTAGAAGAAAAAGGTTATTTTGTGAATGTTGTCAAGGCAGCAGAGTGGCGGAAACGTGTTGGTATTAAAAACAAAAATCGAGCTGAAGTTAAGGCAGAAGCTCGTAAAATGATCAAAGATTTATATAATCTACAACCAAGTGAAGATGAATGTGAAGCTATATTATTTGCTAGAGCGTTTAGTGAATTTAAGGAGATAATCAAATGAAACCAATCCTTGACATGTGCTGCGGTAGTCGGATGTTTTATTTCGATAAGTCAAATCCCAACGTCAATTTTTGTGATATCCGTCAGGGAATCTATACGAATATGGATAGGGGAAACAAAAGGATAACTGAAGTTAAACCTAACACAATCGCAGATTTTAGAGATTTACCATTTGAGGACAACTCGTTCTACCAGGTAATATTTGACCCGCCGCATTTGAAGTACGCAGGTGACAATAGTTGGTTAAAAGCTAAGTACGGATGCCTTGACCGAGACAATTGGGAAGAGGATATTAAAAAGGGGTTTAGTGAAGCCTGGAGAGTGCTAAAACCAAACGGTACCCTAATATTTAAGTGGAATGATATTGATATACCTTTAGCTAAACTCTATTCATTATTTCCTAGTGAGCCCATATTTGGCCAGAAGAGACCGAAAAATAAAAAAGGTAAGTATTCACACTGGTTAATTTTTATGAAATATGAGGTGAAAGAATGAAACAATTAACAAAAGAAGAGTGGCATAGTGAACGAGTTTCAAAGTTTGGAGAAGATCCAGCTAAAGCAAAATTTGTATGTCCTAAATGACAAAAACGTTGCGAGTTATGAAGATTTTAAAGCCTCTACAATTAACACAAATATCAATATTGATTTTGGAACGCCCACACAGAACTGTCTAGGTCGTTATTCTGAAAAAATAGATTGTGATTGGGCTGCGTACGGTTTATTTGGAACTTTGGGAGACGGTATTAACATACTGTCTGAGGATTCCAGTTTTGAAGTATTTGATTTTGCAGATATTGAGGTGGCTGAATGAAAGATAAACTAATCAATATCTTGGTAGCCGTATTCGGCACGATAATTGTCTTGATATTACTTGCGTTGGCAATCGCTGCATTTTCGTTGTTGTTAATGGCGATTGGGAAGATTTGGAGGATGTAAGGTGAAAATAGAAAATACAGCTAAGGATATTAACAAATATTCAACTGAAAGCATATCTGTTGAAAACTTAGAAAATGGTGATTTCGAAGTTATAGCGACTCAAGAATTATTTAATAATGGGCAGCCAAACGACGTCACAAGAGTGAAGATGCAATTCTCAAAAAATGGGTTTGCTGCCTTAGTTGGGTCGATGAGAGCAGCTGAGAGTTTAGGAGGTAAAATTGGCTAGAAAAAAACAAGAGCTTAGTCGTAAGACTCTAGCAAGACTAGAGGAAGAAATGAGGCTATACCCTAAGATTACACGGCTGAAAGCTGAGGCATTGGTCACAGCAGAGTTAAATCGTGACACTGATGTCAATTGGTGGATTCAAGGTAGTCGTAAGAAATCAGAGCCACCACTGGATGAACTCATGAAAAAAGAAGGTAATAAGGCGTATCAGTACTATGACCAGTTAGCAAAAGATATTGAGCGTACTGTGAGCGGACTAGCTCCAGATATCCAGAAAATTATTCACGAGTGCTTTTGGGGCATGAATAGCTATTATGATTGGCCGACGATTGGCACTGTGTATCTAAACATCAGTTATAGACAGATATATTCTGTCAGATATGGTATTTTAGAGAAATTTGCCATGCAACGTGGCATAACTTTTTAAAAAAATATCAATGGGGACACAAAAAGGGGTAGTTGTGTCCCCATTTAGTGTGTTATATTAGTATCATGGAATTCAAAAGAAAAAGCAATTAGTGGTTTTAGCACTGGTTGCTTTTTGTGTAGATTGGAGGTGAACAACATGACAATGACTGAAAAACAAAAGAAATTCTGTGATTATTTCATAGAAACTGGCAATGCAACTAAGGCAGCTATCTTTGCTGGGTATAGTGAAAAGACAGCAGGAGTTACAGGAGCACAAAACCTAATAAAACCTAATATTAAATCCTATATAGACAAGCGCTTGAAGCAACTAGAAGATGAACGTATCGCAGACGCTACTGAAGTGATGCAATTTCTCACTTCTGTCATGCGTGGTGAGGTTACAGAACCAGTGGCAATACTTGATGGTGACGGGTATCAAAAGGTGGTTAATCTGCAACCAAGCGTACAGACTAGACGTTCAGCAGCGGTTGACATTGGTAAACGTTATGCGCTGTTCACCGATAAAACGGAAATGACTGTAACTGAGGTACCAGTGTTCGTTGACGATCTAGGTGATCCAGATGGCTAAGAAATTATCTGAGTTTATCCCTAAAGCATTTGGTGAGACTTGGCGTGCAGCCTTAAATAGTAGTATCTTAAATGTTGTTGAAAAAGGTGGCCGGGGTTCTGGTAAGTCGTCCGATATTGCACATATCATCACACAGTTGCTAATGCGTTACGCAGTTAACGCTGTTGGTATACGTTATGTTGATAATACGCTTGAGCAATCTATCTACGAGCAAATGAAGTGGGCCATTGAAGAACAGGGAGTCACACACTTGTTCAAATTCAATAAATCGCCTCTGCGTATCACTTATAAGCCACGGGGTAATTATATGATATTCCGAGGGGCGCAAAACCCTGAACGAATCAAGTCATTAAAAGATAGTAGGTTTCCCTTTGCTATTGGTTGGATTGAGGAATTGGCTGAGTTTAAAAACGAAGATGAAGTAACGACTATCACTAACTCTCTCTTACGTGGGGAATTAGATGATGGTCTTTTTTATAAATTTTTCTATTCATATAATCCGCCTAAACGAAAACAATCGTGGGTAAATAAAAAATATGAATCGTCATTCCAACCTACTAACACATCTATCCACCACTCCACTTACTTAGACAACCCTTTTATTTCTAAAGAATTCATAGAAGAGGCTGAGGCTACTAAGGCTAGAAGTGAACGGCGTTATGACTGGGAGTATCTAGGTAAAGCAATTGGCTCAGGGGTTGTACCGTTTGATAATTTACAAGTCATACCTGGCTCAATTACAGACGAGATGGTAGCAAACTTTGACAACATTCGTGAGGCAGTCGACTTTGGTTATGCTACTGACCCACTAGCACACGTAAGATGGCAATATGACAAGAAAAAGAATGGGATATATGCAATTGACGAGCATTACGGTCAAAAGATTAGTAACCGAGAATATGCTAAATGGTTGCATACCAAAGGCTATGCGAGTGATGTCATATTTGCCGATTCTGCAGAACCTAAATCAATTGCTGAGCTGAAGAATGAACATGATGTACCTCACATTAAAGGCGTCAAAAAAGGTCCTGACTCGGTAGAATATGGTGAACAGTGGCTTGATGATTTAGATTTTATCTGTATTGACCCCTTACGCACACCTAAAATTGCTTGGGAGTTCGAGAATATTGACTATCAAACAGATAAAGATGGTAATCCTAAGCCAAGGCTAGAGGATAAAGACAACCATACAATAGATGCCACAAGATACGCTTTTAGTGAAGATATGAACAAAGCGAATAAATGGCTAGTGTGAGAAAGGAGAATTAATTGGACATAAAATATTTGAAGTCTGACAATCCAAGTGTTTTGTCAAGATTTATAGATGATGCTGTAAAAACTGACAGACAAAGTCCTATCAAGGAAAAAATGTCAGAGGGGCTCAGATACTATGACTATAAGCATGACATCTTGAAATTTAGGCTATTTTATTATAACGATGATGGAAAATTTGTTGAAGAAACAAATCGCAGCAATATAAAAATCCCTCATGCTTTCTTCACAGAACAGGTTGACCAGAAAGTCCAGTATCTATTGTCAAATCCAGTTGAGTTTGAAACTGCTGATACTGAATTAAAAACCTACCTCGAAGAGTATATTGACGATGATTTTCAGTTAATGCTGCAGGAAATGGTGGAAGGTGCAAGTAAAAAAGCTTATGAATTTGCTTATGTCTACCGTGCAGCTTCAGGAAAGTTGCTTTTTAAAGTTGCTGATAGCCGCAAAGTTATCGTTATCTATGATGATATGAATGAAGTGATTGCTATTATTCGTTACTACGACACGGATATTACGAAGGATAATAGAAAAGTAACAGTGACTAAAGCAGAACTTTGGGATACTGAGAAAACGTGGTTCTTTGTTTCTTCGTCAGATTATAATAATCGTTTCATTTTGGATGAGTCACAAGAAATAAATCCGAGATTTCATCAAGTTGTTGAAGATAGTGATGGAAAATTATTAGGAAAAGGTTTCGGATATATCCCATTCTTGAAGTTGTCTAATAACAAGAACGAGAAGACAGACCTTGAGCCTATTAAGGCGCTGATTGATGATTACGACTTGATGGCATGTGCATTATCTAACAACTTGGTTGACTTTGACCATCCGATCTATGCAGTGAAGGGGTATCAAAGTGATAACTTAGATAACCTAGTCACTAATTTAAGAACTAAAAAGACAGTTGGTGTTAGTCAGGATGGGGGCATAGATGTCAAGACTGTTGATATCCCAGTTACTGCACGTAAAACGAAGTTAGAAACAGATAAAGAGGCTATTTATAAATTTGGAATGGCTTTCGATTCCTCACAGGTTGGTGACGGTAATATCACAAATATTGTCATTAAGTCACGATATTCGTTACTTGATTTAAAATGCAATAAGACTGAAATTCGCTTACGTGCATTTATTAAGCAGCTATTGGACATAATCATCCTAGATATCAATGAACGATATCATAAGTCTTTTAAAAGACAACAAGTTGAAGTCGTTATTACACGTTCAACACTGATCAATCAAACTGATAACGCCGAGACTGAAAAGGTAGAAGCTGAAACTAAAGGTCAGTTGATACAAAATCTACTGGATGTGGCACCTTATCTTGATGATGAGTCCCTACTCAAAAAAATCTGCGCTATTCAAGACCTAGATTATGATGAGGTTGTGCAGCGTTTAGGATCCCAAGATTATAGTTCGCCTAAAAAGGATGTGATTGATAATGAACAAGTATCAGTCTGAGATTGAGGAGTTACTCCAAAAATCAGAAGAGAGCTTATCCAATGAACTTTTGGAATCTTATAAATCTGTTTATAACGAAGTCAATGATCAGGTTAGACAATTAGTTGAAGACACCGAAAAGCTTAATTTCTCTCAAAAAATGCAAGCTGAGCGTTTGAAACTAATCAAACAACAGCTCCAAATAAGTATTGAAGAGCTCCAAAGTGTTAATAATCGTAAGATTTATAATTACTTGGATACTGTCGGACAATCTGGGTATAACGAATTGTTTTATGAGTTTGAACAAACAACAGGTATACCTATTAGCTTTAGTATGCTTGATACTAAGACGATCGAGACGATTATCCAAACGCCTGTAGCCAGTCGCAAGCTATCAACAAGGCTTCAAGGCAATGTTACTAAGCTTAAGCAGTCGATTAATCAAGAGCTGACACGAGGTTTCGTGAAGGGCCTGGGTTATGATAAGATTGCCAAACGTATTTCAAACATTGGTGATTCTAAGTACAGACGTGCTATGACAATTGCAAGAACTGAAGGCGGAAGAGTATCAGGAATTACACGTCAAAAGTCTCAAGACGATATCACAGCTAAAGGTGTTGAGATTGAGAAGCAATGGTCTGCTGCTCTTGACATGAAAACTCGTAGTGATCATGCTCAGCTCGATGGCACGACAATTCCCATAAAGGAATACTTTAAGGTTAGTGGTTACAAAGCTTTACAGCCCCATATGTTCGGAGAAGCTAGCGAGGATTGTAATTGCCGATGTCGGACAATATCAGTTATTAAAGGCTATGATCCTAAGTTAAGACGTGATAACGAGACGCACGAGGCTGGGGCATACCAAAATTATCAAGAATGGCTTAAAGATAAGCATCATCAAGCTAATAATGCTATAATTGGTGTGAGGACGGTTGATGGCGTTGAGATTAAACGTACAAGTCAGCATTTAGCAGATCGGACTATTTCACGGGAAGTAAACCCAAATGAGATAGTAGATGCTTTAGTTAATCCGATTTACATTAGACCTGATAAAATTGATAATAATGGTATTTCACGCAAGTATGTTGGTCGTATTGTTTCTGTAGTTGTTAACCCAGATACTGGGACAGTCGTCACTACTCATAAAACAGGAAGTCGAACAGTCAGAAAATATACCAAGGAAGGGTGATACAAATGATTTTAAGTGATGTTTTAACACAGAGTGAGATTGAATATATTTCTAAGTTTGTATCAGTCAAGTCTAAGTATAATGATGATGCTTACGATAAACTGATAGAGGATTTAGAAAATGCTATGATGTCTTTTGCAATTGATGATGAAATCAAAGGTGAAGGATTGAGAATTGAAAAAGTAATTGATAAATTATCCGAAATATAGCACACAGTCATAAAGATTGAGTGCTATTTTTATACTCAAAAAAGCATTTGTCACACTGACAGGTGCTTTTCTTACTGTCCTGGAATTATGACATTAAACTGATACCAATTCACCGAGCGAGCGGAATATCTCGCAACTCTAACTGGGACCAACCAGAATAAAAGGAATGGAGAACGTTAACATGGAATGGATCAAAACTATTTTGGCCAAACACTTAAAAGAGGATGGCACACTTGACCTCGAAGCAGCGAATAAAGAAATTGACGCGGAATTTCCCAAAAACGCTGTGCCGAAAGAGGATTTCAATAGCAAAGTAAATGAACTTAAAACAGCTAACGACACAATCAATACCTTGCAAGCTGATAATAAGGACGTTGAAAAACTTCAAACTGAAATCAGTGACTATAAGTCTAAAATCGAACAGCTTGAAACTGAACGAGAAACTACTGCAACTCGTGCAACACTTGAAAAAAGTTTGCGAGATGCTGGGGCAAAAGACATTGATTATCTTGTATTCAAACTTGGAGAAGTTGAAAAAGATAAAGATGGTTCAATTAAAGACCTTGACAATAAAATTAAGGATTTAAAAACCACTTATGCTAACCAATTTGACCCCACTGGAGATGATAAAGGTGGGGGTGGTGGAACAGGATTCAAAACCATTGAAAATAATTTGAACGATGGGAAACAATCAGATCCAGACCTCACAGCACAAATGATATCAGCATTTACTTCTGATATCCCAACTACAGAAAAATAAGAAAGAAGGAACTTAACATGCCAGCTATTTTAAACTACGCAGAAGCCTACCAAGCAGGATTACAACAACGTTATGCAGCAAATGGGTTGCTATACACTCAAAAATTATGGAATTCACCATCAAACAGTGTCCTAAAATTCAGTGGCACTAAAACCATCAAAGTTCCTAAGCTATTAATCAAAAATGGTCGTAAGGATCGAACACGTCGCTCAATCACAGCAGTTGAAGCTAACTATGAAAACCAATGGGAAACTTACGAGCTGACCAACGAGCGATACTGGTCAACATTAGTAGATCCAATTGATGTTGACGAAACTCAACAAGTAACGTCAATTGCTAACATTACAAAAGTTTACAACGATGAAGAAAAAATCCCAGAAATGGATAAACAAATGGTATCAAGTTTGTACGCACGTAAAGTGGCACTTGCTACTGACGGTTCTGGGATTGAAACAGTTACTTTGACTAAAGATAATTTCTTGCCAACGTTTGATAAACTCATGACTGAGATGGATGAAAAGGGCGTGCCTACAACTGGACGTACTATTTTCTGTACACCGACCGTTCGAACCCTCATCAAGAATTTACAACAATTCTCTCGTACTGTCCCTGTTCAAAATAATACAGGAGATATTAACCGTATCATCGCTCGTTTAGATGATGTAACTATCGAGCCAGCAATCCCATCAGATCGTATGAAAACTCTATATGACTTCACAACTGGTGCTGTTGTAGATCCTACAGCTAAACAAATTCAATTTTTCCTGATCCACATTCCATGTATGGCAGCGCCACAAAAATATAGCTTTGTTGGACTTGACGCTCCATCTGCTGCGAACAGCGGAAATTGGTTATATTACGAACAATCTTATGATGATGTTTTAGTATTTGAAACTAAACACGACGGCCTAGCATTTGTTATTGAAGCATAGAAAGGATTAAAATGAAAGTTAGAAAAGAAAATCGGGTCTTGACTGTTGATGAGGCTGATAAAGCCTTCTATTTATCAGAGGGATATGATGTAGTTGAAGTGAAAAACGGTGAGTATGTTGTCTCTGAAAAGGCGACTGGTGGCCGTACTTATTCCATTGCTGAATATTCTAAGCTCGAAGCTGAAAATGCTGAATTGAAAGCTGAAAACACAAGTTTGAAAGCAGCTACTAAAAAGCTTAAGGCTGAAAAAACCGGAAAAAATACCGAAAAGTCTGAAAAAGCTGAAAAATAGCTCGTCTTTCTTTAGAAAGGGGGACATCTTTTGATTATTGACTTAGATACAGCCCAGAATTTTAAAGTCGATGTTACTCAGGAAGAGCTTAATGGGCTAGAAGAAGCTATTAGAGCTTATACTAATAACAACTTTCAAGTCCAAAACGTTCGTCTTGAGGATGTGGTATTTACTTCTAGCTCGATTACTTCTCCGGACAGTACCCTAGGCTTTAAAGAAGGTAACACTATTCAAGTGTCAAATGATAAATATAATAACGGCTTGTACGTTATTAAAGCGGTTGAGGATAACAGATTGACATTTGAAACTGATTCTTTCATACCCCACAAAGCCACTGATACGCTTGTCACGCTTGTTAAATATCCAGCTGATATTTTATTTGGTGTTCAGAAACTGTTGAAATACAGTGCTAAGATGGACGATAAAATAGGGGTTAAGAGCGAGAGTATTTCTCGCATGTCAAAAACTTATTATGATGTTAATGCTACAGAAAATATTGAAGGATACCCAGCAGCTTTGATGACCTTTTTGAACAAATACAAGAAATTGAGGTGGTCATGATGGCTACTTTTTTTGTTGAACGGTATGCAGAAGTAGGACTAAATCGTTTAAAAGAGCCAATTTATCAATGGCAACGTGATAGCGATCCAGTGAATGGGTGGTTTGATATGCTAACAGGAGATGAAGCCAGCAGTACTAATAGTTTCATTGCAGAATCAAGCCATATTTTTGTTACAGAAGATGTGACATTGGATGTTTCATCACAATGTCGCCTATACAATAACAAGTCCGGGCTAACTTTTGAAATAACTTATGTCGATAATCCAGTCGAATTAGACCACCACCTTGAAATTTACTGCAAGCGGGTGGTCTAATGGTCTTCAAAGATAATTCAATGGAAGGCAAAAGAAAGGTTAAAAAAGGCTGCTGCTAAATGGTTACTACAAGCGTGCATATTAGTCGAGGGTCAAGCGGTGCTTCTAGCGCCAGTCGCGACATCTAGGCTAAAGCAATCTATAGACTATATCGTCGATGATGATGAGCTTGTTGGGTATGTTGGTACTAATGTTGATTATGCTATCTATGTAGAGTTTGGGACGGGGGAGTTTGCTGAGAATGGCAATGGTCGAAAAGGCGGATGGATGTATATAGACCCGAGCGGTGAATGGTTTTTTACATGGGGAATTGAGCCACAGCCATACTTACGACCAGCTTTTAGACAAACAAAAGGGCAAATAGAGGCGTTAGCAAAATCAATATTTGGGGAGGTTTGATGATTGATTTAATTTCAGAGTTGACAACAGCATTCAGGACAGTTGTACCAGAAAGTTTTTACTTAAAAAACAACAAAGAAAAAGTTATCTATCCCTATCTAACTTTTTCCTATACTGGCGAACCTTTGGCCAAAAATATTAAAGGCTTTTATCTAGATGTGGATATTTTCGACGATAAAGGGAAAGATAACGAAAGAATTGAACAAGCAATGTCACAGCTAGTCGATTTTGTGGATAATGATGATAATCGTATCATGACAGATGAGTTATTTATCCGTTTTGATTACATTAAGCCTAATCCAATACCGACGAACTCAGACACTTTGCAACGCAGATACGCACAAATTTATGTGCGTGCAGATTGGAGGAACAAATAAATGGTAACTACTAGTGAAACACTACCTAAAAGTGGCTATACAGCGGATACACCTAAGCGTTATCTACTTAATGCCGGTGCGTTAGTGCGTAACCTTACATGGGATAGCTCTGTACTTAAATGGAGTTATGACGAGTTTGGGGCAACGAGTGGTGGTTCTAAACTGACACTCAAAAATAACTTGCGACAAGTGGAAGTTGACGGGATATTCACGACACCCGTTGGTGGAGATATGATTGAGTCGAGTGAGGGGACATTTGAAATCAATGTGATTGAACATACTCGTGACAATATCAAAATGTCTCTATTTGCAAATAGCAAAGATTCTTCAGGAACCGATTTTCCTGATGGGTATGATGTTATTACGCCTAAGCAAAAAATTGATGCCACAGATTATATCCAAAATCTTGCATATATTGGAACAATTAGTGGTTCTGATAAACCAATTATTATCATCATGGCTAATGCAATTTGTACATCTGGTCTTGAAATTGAGGTCAAGGATAAATCTGAAGCAGTTGTTACACTGACTTTTGATGCACGTACACCCGCAGGAGACGTCTCAACAACGTCACTGCCAGTTACAATCCTTTTCCCTAAAGAGCCAGTGGATGAAGCATAATCAAAGAAGCATAGTCCATGGCTGTGCTTCTTTTTTGTAGAAAGTGGTAAAAATTATGAAGTATAAAGTTATTTATCCGTTTATTGAAAACGGTAAAAAATATTGGTCGGGCGATACATACGCAAACGACGACAAAAAACGCATTAAGGCTCTTGCGAGTACAGATAACAAAATCGGTAAAGTTTTGATTGAAAAAATTGACGACACGCCAAAAGAAAAAGCTGAAGTCGAAACGACTAAAAAAGTAGATGGCGCACCAGAAACATCTGAAACCAAATCGGAAGGAAAAACTAAATGACTAACAAATTAACTGATGAACAAATCAAAGCAGCAGAGCTGAAAAAGGCTGAAAAAAACACAAAAATCAAAGAGCGTCTTTTGGGTTACAAAATGCGTGAACTGCAGGCAGATGATATTTTTAAAATTATCGAGATTGTTAATATCTTGAATGTTGCTGATCTCGTAACAGAATTCTTGAAGCAGCAAGATGCAGCTAAAATCAAATCTCAAAAAATGCAAGGTTTGTCCGTTATTGCAAGTCAATCAGACGATAATAAAAAAGAATCGTTGACTGACCAAATCAAGACAATTCAACAAGATATTTCGTCACAAAGTTTCGAGTATGTCAGTAAGGCTGCTAAATTCGTTTTGGTTCACTCAGCGGAAATCAAAACAGAGCTTAATGGATTATTGGCTGACTTGACTGGTAAAACAACAGAGGAAATTGGTAAGACAAATATCGTCACTTATTCTTTACTTGTAAAGGATTTTTTCGTCAAGCCGGAATTACGAGAAGTGTTCGAGTTGCTCTCTTAATTCAAAATCATGGTGGCATGCATAAGCTGAGAGACACGCTATTTAAAAGATATAGCGATGTCTCTTTTTTGTTATCTACAATTAAATGGCGAGATGTGCCTGACTTCCTAATCACGATGTTTGAAGAACAATCTAACGATGAATTATGGCGTATTTACTTGTCAAATCCGCTTAGAGAAGATACTTTTAATGACTTTAAGCAAAAGATTTTAGAAAGTAACAGACCTAAAGAGCAAGTCGAGCAGGAGGCACAGGCAGCGGCTAGACATGCGCTTGATATGTTGGATAGTGTGGGAGGTGATTCATTTGGCATTTAATATATTCGAATTATCGGGCAAAATTAGTGCTGATAATAAGCCGGCAAATGATGCTATTGACGAGACAACTGGCAAGGCCAAGGAATCTGGATCAATATTCAGCACTCTAGGGAATGGTTTAAAAGTTGTCGGTGCAGGTATGGTAGCCGTAGCTGGTGTTGCTGGAGCTGCCGCTGTTGGATTAAGCAAAAAAGTTATCGGGGCATACGCAGAGTATGAACAGCTTGTCGGCGGTGTAGATACGCTGTTCAAAGAAGCCTCTAGTAAAGTTCAAGGTTTCGCTGATAATGCCTATAAAACTGCAGGCATGTCAGCAAATGAGTATATGGAGACTGTGACAGGTTTCTCAGCTAGTTTAATTCAGTCTCTAGGTGGAGACACTCAAAAAGCGGCAGACGTTGGTAATCAGGCGGTTACTGATATGTCAGATAACGCTAACAAGATGGGGACGGATATTACAAATATTCAAAATGCCTATCAAGGATTTGCAAAACAAAATTACACCATGCTGGACAACTTAAAACTTGGTTACGGTGGGACTAAAGAAGAAATGCAACGGCTTCTAGTTGACGCTGAGAAGATATCAGGCGTCAAATACGATATTTCTAGTTTTGCCGATGTAACAGAAGCTATCCATGTCATGCAAACACAGATGGGGATCACTGGAACAACTGCAGCAGAGGCAGCGGACACAATCAGCGGATCAATCGACAGTACCAAGGCAGCATTAACCAACTTATGGGCAGGATTGGGTAATCCTAAAGCAGACATCCAGAAACTCGTCAACGATGTGACAAGTTCGTTCGGCAATGTCGTCAAAAACATCACGCCAGTACTTAATAACATCGTAAAAGCTATGCCAGCCTTACTAAATGGTATTGTTTCAGCTATTGGTAGTATGTTGCCAACCTTGTTGCAAGCATTCACGTCGCTATTTACTCAGGTACTTCAAACTATTTTGGCGCTACTTCCAGGCTTAATTCCTGTATTTGTCAAGGCAGTCATGACAATCGTACAAGCGATTATTGATAATCTGCCGTTACTAATTGGTGCAGCGATTCAATTAGTGACAACGTTAGTACAAGGTATAGCATCCGCATTGCCTACACTAATTCCAGCAGCAGTTCAGGCGATTGTGACAATCGTTCAAGGACTGATTGATAATTTGCCCCTGTTACTAAATGCAGGGCTACAACTGATAACTGGACTAGTTAACGGATTAATCACGGCGATACCGATTTTAATCGCAGCATTACCACAAATTATTACTAGCTTGGTTACTTTCTTTGTAACTTCTATACCGATAATTATTAATGCAGGGATACAACTTTTGACAGCGCTAGTCACGGCTTTACCACAGATTATCGCAGCGATCGTGGCCGTGTTGCCGCAAATTATCAACGGGATCATAACTGCTTTAATCGCAGCATTGCCACAATTGATTAATGCCGGTATTCAATTATTTTTAGCATTGATCACAGCGCTACCGCAGATTATTTCTGCAATTGCCGGAGCTATGCCACAGATTATTAACGGGATAACGAGTGCCTTAATCGGTAATATTGGCCAGATTATTAATGCAGGTGTGACGCTTTTGGTTGCAATAGTCCAAAACTTGCCACAAATCATGACTGCAGTTGCTGGAGCTATACCACAGATCATCTCAGCTCTAGTCAGTGCTTTGGTTAATGGTGTTGGCCAGATGGCCAGTGCAGGTCTTAAGCTGATTACTGGCGTTAAGGATTCTTTCACTAACATTAACTGGGCCAGTATTGGATCAAATATCATTAGTGGTGTTGCCGGAGGGATTACAGGCGCAGCAGGTCAATTATTAGACGCGGCCGCTAACGCAGCAGGTAATGCACTTGATTGGATGAAGAAAAAGCTAGGTATCCACTCACCATCTCGTGTCTTCAGAGATGAAGTTGGTAAATGGATACCTGCAGGTATCGCAGTCGGTATTGAGGCAGAAGGTGACACAATTCAAGATGCACTAGATTTAGTTTCTAATGGATTGAGTTTTGATACAGGAGATCTTGGTGCTAATATTATTGATCCCGCACAAGTTTCATCTATTGGATATAGCGCTCAAAGTAATGGTGCACTCTCAATCGCAGATGAGCAAAATTCATTATTGAAACAGATAATTGAAATTCTGGCGAGAATATTTGATAAAGATTTTGCTGTTTATTTAGATGGTAAATTGATTTCTCAAAAAACGTATAAATATGATCAAAAAAATCAAAATACTGATATAAACCGGAAAGAAGAAGTCTATGGATAAAAGGAGATTAGTCATTGATAGGAAATAATAAAATGATTGTGAATGATTTTGATACTGAAAATATTTTTATTATTCGCAGAGTAAATCGAGGGTTAACAGGCTCTTATTCTAATAAAACGGAAATGATGAGATTACTCCATAGAACACGTTCTGAAAGAACAATCGAAGTCGAAGTAACTCTAATTTCTAAAGAAGGATTAGACCAATTAAAGGCGATTCTTGATAGTTATGAAACAGTTCAATTTGTTTTTGAAGATGAAAAGGATTGGTACTGGAATGGTGTACTTTCCGCAAATAAATTAGATAGTTCTTATGTAGGTGCTGATATCACTTTGGAGATATTAGTTCCTGACGGTGTCAAACATGCCGTTAACCCTAAAGGACCATTTACAGCGACTCTTGATGCTGAAGGTCGCTATTTTATTGAAGTAGATAATGCAGGTACAGTTGATGCACCAATAACTATGACAGCCACTATGAACGCAGAAAATGGCTACATCGGCATGTATACTGATTATGCAATCACTGAAATTGGTAACAAAGAAGAAGACGACACAGAGAATTATATCAGCGCAACAACTCTAGTCAATACCGATGATCCGCTTTCTAAATTTACTAGGTATACAGGCGTTAATCCTGAAAATTCAGCTGTTTCAAATTCAGGTACAGCAACTACTCGTGTCGTCAACGCTAGAAAGCACATGTATCTATCTGATACGGGAACAAATAACGGTGCTTGGCATGGTGCAAGTTATGTATATAATTTCCCACCAGATGGCGTTGGAGATATTGGTAGCATCAACGCATACGCCTATTTTAATGCGCCTTTTTGGGCAGGAAAAATGGGTCAAGTTGGACAGATACAGGTACACTTTGCGACTGCAGAGAATGAATTTATTTGCGGATTCCATTTGGCTAAAGGTGATACTAAGGGCAATACAGGCAGTTACTTCATGAGATATCGCGATAGTGCGACGACAATCAAGACTTTTAAGACGCAACAATTCAAAACTAGCCATCTGAATAATGAAAATCCGCACAATTTACCTCGCGGACATAGTGATATGCGTAAACGTGGTGCAGAAATTACATTTTATTGGTTCGGAGGCTATCCAAAAGTTACAGTACCATATTTGGCTAATAAGAAAGTGGCTAAAGTATATTTAAACCTGTATACGCTTGCTAACTACCCTAAGATGTCTTATTTTGATTTTAGAAATATCGTCATCTCAAATGATGGTGCTACTTATAATCGTGATATCAAGAACAGATATCAGGTAGGCACGACGGTTAAAATGACTGGTGCTGACAGTAAAGTATATATCAATGACATGCCTAAGCTATCTGAAAAAGTTTTAGGGTCTAATCTTTTCACTGTGCCACCAGGTAAAACAAAAATTTATTTTCAATGTTCAACTTGGTGCACAACCCCGCCAACATATCAAATCGAATTTATGGAGGCAAGTTTATAATGCAATTTCATATTTTAGATGAGAATTCTAACCCTGTTGCGATTATGGATAACACCCTTTCCGAAGCGATTCATTTAAAAAGTTCTAAATTTCAAAGTTTTGCGACTGGTTCGGCGAATTACTTGGATTTTGAGATAGATAAATTACACGTTGATTCGTCAATGTTTCAAGTAGGCTATTGGATTATCTTCAAGCATAGAGGTAAAGACCAAAAACTTTATATCAACAATGTTGAAGAAGCTGAAAAAGACACGTTAATGCAGATCTCTGCAAAGAGTGCCAATCTTGATTTAAATATTGAAAAGATTACACCACCTGCACCTATGACAGCTCAACCAATTACTTGGTATTTCAATATAATTCTATCCGATACAGGATACACAATTGGTACTAATGAGCTATCTAACTTAACAAGGAAATTATCTTGGGATAGTGAAGAGATGACACGTCGGACACTACTCCAGTCTGTCGCAAATCAGTTTGACAAAGGAGAGCTTGAGTATGAAGAGATTCTTAATTCTGATTTCACGACTAAGGAAAGATTAGTTCATATCAAGAAACAAGTTGGTGAAATTAGAGATGATATTGAGCTTGAATATGGCAAGAATGTTAAAACCATTAAACGAGCAACAAACATTGATAATATGTGTACTGCTGTACGTCCAACAACGACTAACAAAGATGGCAAAGTAACAACTATTGTCAATGAACCTGATTGGCAAGTGTTAGATGATGATGGAAATATTAAGTTTTACCACAAAAAGGGTAGTGAAATAATTTTTGCACCAATAGCTAATGCACGCTATGGTAATCGTGGTACCAATGTGACATCTGGCGGATATATTCTACACAAGATTAATTATGAAAATATCTCCAGTTCAGAGACCTTTACTCGAGGTAAAACGTATATTGAAGAATATAGCGTTCCTGAAATCACGTATGAAGCAGAGGGTAGAACTGATGCTAATCCAGGTGACACTGTGACAATTATCGATAAAGGTTATAATCCACCGTTATTGCTTTCTGCACGTGTCCTTGATATCACAGATAGTTTTGATGATCCAACACTTGAAGGTGCAAATTTTGGTAATTATAAAGCGCTAGAGTCACAAATTTCTAGTGATTTACAGGATAAAATGGCTGCATTAGCAGAACAAAATGCTCCTTATAGCACAACGACACTAACCACTAATGGTGTGCAATTTAAAAATTCACAAGGAAGTACAGTCTTGACGGCCCGTTTATTTAAAGGCACTAAAGAGATTGTACCTGATAGTTATATCTGGACTAAAGATAATATCACTTTGTCAGTTGCAGAAAGCACTTTAACTGTAGATGCTTCGGATATAGACGAAAAATCTGTTGTGCGTTGGTCAGCTGTCATTAATGGCGTTACTGTAGCTTTTGACGAGGTTACGATTACTGACGTTTCTGACGGAGCGAATGGTATAAGTCCAACTGTTACGATAAATCCAGATACATCACTAACAATTGTTGACAATCAAGGTACTAGCACAACTCCAGTTTTGAAAGGAACTGACGGTGATGATGGATTACCAGGTAAAGATGGTACTGGAATACAAACTACGACCATTACGTATGCAAGCTCAACAAGTGGGACAACAGCACCTACTAGTGGTTGGACTTCCGCGGTTCCGACAGTTACAGCAGGTAGTTATCTGTGGACTAAGACTGTTTGGGCTTATACGGATAATACCAGCGAAACAGGATATTCCGTTGCGATGATGGGACTTAAAGGTGATAAGGGAGACCAAGGCGACCCAGGTACAGACGGTACAGACGGAACATCTGGTATTATCGTTAGCTCAGTAGCGCCAGACACTCCACAGACAGGGCAGTTATGGCAAGATACATCTACAGCACCTCAGCTTGTTAAGAAATGGACTGGGAACGAGTGGGTGATTTGGGAATTTTATGCTCAGAATTTAAAAGCTGATTCACTTGAAACTGTTGCTGCTAAAATTGGTAAAATATATAACGAATTTGATAACTCGTCAGGCGGTATGGACAACAATGGTACAATTACAATTGAGGATTCAGTGAAAGTAGTCTACTATCTAGGTAATTCAAGTACGACAATTGACTTAGTCACAAGTTCAAGCGGACAAGGATTATTCACTCAGTACTTGCCAGACAAGACTGACGCTTCAAAATTTAAACAGTCTTGGTATATGCCTACAGGTCTCTACTTTACCGACTCTATCAACAACTTTACAGGTCAGATAACAGCCGAAAATGTATCTTTATCATCTTGGCAAAATTTGATATTGAATAGTGGTTATACTGCTGGCGATGGCGTACAGCCTCAGTACAGAAGAATTAAAAATTTAGATGGTAGTTACTCAGTGCAATTTAGAGGTGCTGTGAGCCCAACGTCTGGAAACTTTCCGACATCACAAGTGCAAGTTGCTACTTTATCTGGTATATATCTACCTCCTACTAACGCTATGAGGCAATGTAGCGATAATACAGGAAAAGGCGGTCGTGTAGCAGCCACACCAGCAGGTAAGTTATATATTTGGGCACCAAATACTTCATCATATATGTATATTGATGCATTAACATATATTAATTAAAGGAGAATATAATGTTTAGAATTACAAATTTAATGCCTATTTACGAGCAAGACGGTAGTATCCTAGAGTATCGCATATCTGTGGATAACGGTTCAATTGACGGAAACTCAGTTAGCGCTAATCTTGTCGTAAAACCAGCGGATATTGACATCACAGCAATCGCAGATGTTTGTAAGCAAAAGCTGCGTGAGACAGTGAATTAGAAAGGGTAAAATTAAAGTAGACCCAGTACCTTAATATTTTATATATGGAAAAGAGGAAAAATATAAAATGGAATATAAACTAATGGGCATCTCAGTCCTAATTTTGATTATCTTGGTTTTGACTTGGATAAAAGACGGGGAGAAGATGGACCCGCCGCTTAAAAAAAGAATGGTTATTGATATTGTGACAATTTGCATTTTTTGGGCAGTGTTTGAGTTTTACAACTATTCAAATTCAAAGACATATGAAAATGAAATCGCATTGGTCGTGAATGGATCATTGCTTTTCTTTTTTGCCCGAATGGTCCAACTGATTTGCCAAATTAACCCAATGATTCAAGATTTGGCAAAGTATATCAAATCAAAAGGTATTAACATGGAGGATGACAAATGAAAAAACTCAAAAAAGCAGTAGCAGCTCTGGCGATTTTCGCAGGGCTTTTTGCTTACGCTAATCCAGCTTCGGCTGCAGTTGGTGACCAAGGTGTGGATTGGGCGGTATATCAAGGTAATCAAGGACAGTTCGGTTATGCCCATGATAAGTTTTCAATTTCTCAAATTGGTGGTTATAATGGCATTGGGATTTACTGGCAGTCAACCTATGCTTCACAAGTTCAGTCATCAATTGCACAGGGTAAACGTGCCCACACCTATATTTGGTATCAAAGTGTGACCAATACAACTTTGGCCAAGAATATCCTCGATACAATGCTTGCCCAAGTTCAAACACCTAAAGGGTCTATTGTAGCGCTTGACGTTGAGGATGGCGTGGCAAATACCGATGTGATTCTGTGGTCGTTGCAGTACATCAAAGATCGAGGGTATACACCTTTACTTTACGGATATAAGCATTTCTTGACAAATAACTTGGACTTGAAACGAATTTCTGATAAGTTTGGTCTGTGGATGGCCCAATATCCTGACTACAACGTGACACCCGTTCCAAACTACAATTACTTTCCATCGTGGGACAATATCCAGGTATACCAGTTTACATCTACTTATGTGGCTGGCGGGCTAGATGGTAATATTGATTTGTCGGGTGTGACGGATAATGGTTATAAGAATGGCAATCCCTCTAAACCTACAACAGAAACACCAGCGATTTATGCTGGTAAAGAAGCAGACAAAAGTGAAGGGTAGCGACTAAAGAAGTCGGCATGACTGTAAAAGTTAACTTTAGTGCTAACAGCTACTCTACTGGTGAAGCAATCCCAGATTGGGTAAAAGGAACATCTTACAAAATTATTGAGAAATCAAGCGATAAAGTCCTGCTTGATGGTATCATGAGTTGGCTGAGTGTGTATGATGTTGAAACGTTGGACACATCTACCAGCGCACTAGTTGCGACTACTGGCCAAACTCATGTAGTTCAATACGGCGAAAACTTAAGTGGCATTGCAACACAGTATGGCACAACATGGCAAGAACTGGCTCGTATTAACGCTTTAAGCAATCCTAGTATAATTTATGCAGGACAAACTTTAAGTGTCACAGGCGGTCAGTCAGTAGCCAAATCAAGCTATTGTGTGGTTGAATATGGTGATACTTTGAGTAGTATCGCAGCACAGTTTGGAACGACAGTTGAACGGTTGGTGTCAGCTAATATGATTAGTAATCCTAATTTTATTCAGGTGGGGCAAGTTTTGAAATTTTGAATATGAAGATAAAAGCCTCACGGTCGTGTGATTGTGGGGAGTTTTTAGCTGATAAACGACTGATATAAAAAATTTATATTATTATTGGAAATCTTTTTATCTTATGATATACTTATCTGGTAGACACTAAATATAGTGTCATCAAATTCAAGGATTTCATATGGGAAAAGAAAAAGATTTAGAGAAAATAAAGAGTGATCCAAACTCAGTTACCCCTGATCAACTTAAAAGAATTTGTAATAAATATGGATTCGTATGGAAAAATGGTGCAAATCACGATATTATTTCCCATGATAAATTAGATAGGAGCTTTCCTATACCTAGACATAAACCTATCAAAAGGATATACGTCAAACAGGTTATCAAAATGATTGAAGAAATTGATCTTGATAAGGAGAAGTGAAATGAAAACAAAAGACTATTATATGAAATTGAATTATCCTGTTATTTTAGAAAATTTTTATGACGAAGGGGAACGCTTATTCTCTGCTGAGATAAGAGAGTTACCTGGATTAATAGTTTATGGAGATTCATCTGAAGAGGTTATTGAAGAAATTGAATTAGCGAAAGAAGATTGGATAGATGCTAATATAGAACTCGGAAGAGAAATTCAAGAACCACTTCCTAAATATGATGAAAATTGTAGCGGTAGAATAACATTAAGACTTCCAAAAGGGTTACACGGAAGAATTAAGGCGAAATCAGTTATAGACGGAGTTAGCTTAAATCAAGAAGTCGTTCAGCTTATTAATGACGGTTTATATAGCACTTTGTATAGAAACCAATTGGATACCATTAAAAGTAAATTCGTTTTTGAGAAAAGTTTTTTCGTCCAAAGTGACAAACATAAAGAAACGAAACTATTTGTTTTAAAAGAAAACTCTAGCGAAAATACAAATAATCATTTAGTATCACGTAAGAAAGTAATAAACATGTCTGGAAATCGACATTCGACCAATGTATCATTGAGCAGAGAACAGTATATGGAGAATTAAGGTGAAAGAGATTGAAATTATAAAGATTTTTTTTAAAAAAATAAATTTTGAGTTGAGAAAAAACGAAGATAGTAAACTTGACGGAAAAATTGAAACGCAAATAAATATACTTGATGATGATGATGGTTCAAAAACAAAGAAGTTGATAGCTGGAGTTGAGGTGGAATATTCTGATAATGAATATACTTTGTACGCTAATGTTATTGGCGTATTTGGTGTAGATAAATCTATCGATGAAGAATATTTGGATGATCCAGAATTTCAAAAATTGTTAATCAATCCTATCTTGAAAAAACTGAGCATTTACGTTGGAGTTTTGTCAGAGGGTATAGATGGTCTTGTAAGAATTCCCGATTTTCCAATTGATAACGATTAAGTTTGTTTATATCTGATAAACCCCTGAGCACCAGGGGTTTTTTATTTGCAAAAAAAACGAGGGGCACAAAAGGGGGCAAAAAGGGGGCAGTTTGTAACGAGTCTTAAAATATAGTGTAGTTATCAACCAACTATCTAAACTCTAAAAAAGCCTTTAAAGACGTAGGTTCAATGATATATAATATACTAACCAGTTATAGTAAAATATCATTAAATACCTCCGTGCCCTTCAAGGTAAA
>Ga0065701_1000902_pt1 | contig 28227 bp, 30 predicted proteins | sample Biomet1_FD_59088 | JGI IMG/M metagenome (GOLD analysis project Ga0065701, IMG submission 59088) | Microbial communities from bioreactor (seeded with anoxic lake sediment) at LBNL, California, USA - Biofuel metagenome 1 version 3... | ecosystem: Engineered > Bioreactor > Anaerobic > Unclassified ...
GGCGTCATCTATGCCTTGTGGCGTTATTTCTGGACCCTCAAAAAGCGCAGCCTCAAGGAGAACCTGTGGGTCATCGGTCTCGGAATCGGCTCTTTTGCAGTGGGCATCCTTCTGTGCTCTTGGGTTTTGATTCCGTCCATCCGCGAATCCTCGCTCTCCCCGCGTATCAGTTCGATCGGCGGAGCGTATTTGGCCACTTTGATAGAGAGTTTTAAGGGCAAAGATTTTGCCACGGCTTTCAGCATGATATTCGAGATCGTAGGCGAGAACCCCGGTCGCGAATTGCAGGGTCTCGTCAGCTTCGTTTATCCGACTGCGGGCTTTACTTCGTTGCCCCTTTATGGGGCCGGTTACGACTCTTGGACCGCCTCACTCTTCGTTTACACGCCCTTGGCCATTTTCTTCTTTGGAGCGCTCATCTCAAGCATTCGTAACAAGCGGTGGGACCACATCATCGCTTTCATNCTTTGCCTCACCATGGTCTTCACCATCTTCCCGTACTATTTCTTCTATGCCTTTTCCGGGGATGGCTATGGCCGTTGGTACATCGTTCTCGTCCCTATTATCATCTACTACGCCTGCAGCGAATTTGATCGTCTTAAAGAGGAGCCGCGGTGGCAGCTCCCGGTCGCTTCCGTCATCGAGCTTATGGTGACGATTTTGGCTTGGACCCTCGTGGTCACCGTCATCAAAGACCACACCTTCTCCTCGCCCAACAACCTCACGTATTACATCGGCTCCTATAACGTCCCGAACAACAACAATGGCATGGACTTCCAGTTCATCGTCTACTACCAGCTCGCTCTCGTGTGCCTCGAATCCGTCCTCATGGTCTATTTCCGCGACAAGGATTATTTTTGGAAGGTCGTTATCGCCTTCGTCTCCATCGAAACGATCGTCTGCGGCAACCTCTCGTTTGCCACTAACGGCATCTACGTTTACGACAGTTCCTTTAACGGCGGCACGAAACTCTTCTCCCAGCAGATTGAGGCCGTGAACGAATTAAAGGAATTTGACGATGGCGATTATCGCCTCTATAACGACGTCGGCGGCTCGTGGAAAGCCAACAGCGCCAACGCGGTGGGCTTCAACGGTTCCGAAACCTTCCACTCCCTCTACAATTACGGTCTTTCGGATTTCCTCCGTCAGTCTCACATCGTCCGGGACGAGTCTTACGGCACCACCTATGGTGGCAAGAGCTTTGTGAGATCGACCTGGAGCGGCCAGTATTCCCAAAAACGCCTGAACTTCGACACCGTGGCCGGCTTCAAATATTACATGATCCAGAATGAAGGCTACTCCAACTGGGATGACGATTCGGTCCTCTATAACGTTCCGCTTGGCGCCGAGTGCGTCGTGAAGACGAACCGGTTCCGTATCTACCAAAACCCCTATTGCCCCGATCTTGGCTTTGGCGTCGATACCGTCTACGCCCTCGGAAACGAAGAATATTTGAGCGAGGCGAACCCCAACCAAACCTTCTACCACACACCGGGCGGCGGTTGGGATGAGGTCCGGGGTAACGAGGCGACTTACCTTGATGCCGCCATTGTCGATGACGGAGTCGTGGATCAGCTTCCGGACTCCATCATCGTTTCTCCTTCGGCCCGCTCCAGCAGCGCCTTCACGAGAGCTTATTTGTCTGACCCGCAGCTTTATGTCACCGTAAATGGTTACGGCTATAACGCGGAGGATCCGGGAAGNTTCNTNACNGACCCCAGNACCCTCATTTCCGGTCCGAACACCATAACNGGCNAAANNTATCCAGCCGATAACGGTAAGGTCGGTTTATTCCCCCGCGAGCGGAACCTATTTCAATACGGACAAAAATGGCTCTTATTTCGAGATGNGCTTCCCGAAAGGAAATAGCGCGGTGAGCAACTCAACCCGTATCTATTTCATTGGTGACACCTTTGATTCCAACGGTTTTCTCGTCGACACGAACGTCGCCTTGAACTATGAATATCATTCGATCGACAACACTCAGGGCGGGGAACTCGGCGGTTCGAGCTTCGATGATTTCTATGGCTTCTACGCCCCCGGGCGCGTTAAATACGTCGTCTTATGCGCCAAAGGAACCGGAGACGTCTCAATGCCGGTTTCCAAACCCGTCATGTATTATCTCGACAAGGGCGTGATCGACGCGAAATACGCGACTTTGACCGATAAGGAACACGCCGTGACCGACGTGACTCATACCACTGACCGTTTCACTTGCCGCACGGACTTCTCAACCTCCAAATTCGTCACCACCCATATCGGTTACGATGCTGGCTGGAAGGTCACCGCGACGAAAGAGGACGGCACCGTGGAAACACTCACGACCTATCGTTTGGATGGCGGCCTCGTGGGTTTCATCGCCCCCTCAGGAGCCACGTCTTATGTCCTTCTGTACGAGACGCCTTCCTTAAAAACCGGCTTTGCCCTCTCCACGATTGGCATGGTCGCCTATCTGGCGTATGAAATTGCCATCTTGGCCTATGGCGTCCGCCAGCAGCAAAAGGAATTGAACGTTGATTATTGGCTCCGTCCTCGTCCTGGGACTAAGAAAAAAGGGACCGACCCTACGGACGTCCCTCCTTCTTCATCGCCAGTCTGATGGCGTACACGCGGTTCTTCGGGACCGCGTTTTCTTCGCTTACCGTCGCGATGGCTTCTTTATCGCGCATCGTTTTCAGTTTTTCGGTTAAAAGATCGGCTATTTCTTCATCTGTTAGAGGATGGCTTTCTTCGACGGGGTGACCTTCGACGACAATCACCATTTCGCCGATGAGCGTGGCTTCATCAAAGGCTGAGAGTTCCTCAAGGGATCCCCGTATGTATTCCTCGTGGGTCTTGGTGAGCTCGCGGGCCAGTACGGCTTGGCGAGGTCCAAAGGCCACAGCTAAGGCCTGAAGCGTTTCCTTAATGCGGTGGGGCGACTCATAAAAGACGATGGTTTCCCGCCGCCATTTGAGCTCTTCAAGTTCTTTGTCGCGGGCGCTAGGTTTGCTTGGCAAAAAGCCTTCGAAATAGTAGTGGCTGGAGTCGAGGCCGGAAGCCGCAAGGGCGCATAGACCGGCCGAGGGGCCGTTGACGACTGCCACTTTGATACCTTCTTTGAGGCACCGTTTGACTAAGCGTTCGCCAGGATCACTCACGGCTGGGTAGCCAGCGTCGGACATATAAGCCACTTTCTTGCCCGAAAGGAGCAAGGAAACGATTTTGGAGGAAGCCTCCTCCTCGTTATGTTCATGGCAGGAAATAAGGGTTTTGTCGAGTCCGAAATGCTTTAAAAGGTTGCCGGAATTCCTGGTGTCCTCACAGGCGACGAAATCCATGTCTTGGAGGACTTGTTGGGCCCGAGGCGGAAACTCCGAAAGGTTGCCAATCGGAGTGGCTATTAGATAGAGGAGGGGTTTGACCCCGGAGTAATTCAGTTCGCGCTCAATCATTTTTTAACCGCTGCGTCTCCCGTGGGGGCTTTGGCTGGTTCGGGGGTGGTCGGATGGAAGGACTTCTGGGCGAGGGCGTTATAGTCGTCGAGGGTCACGAAGCGGACGCCGTCGGGGCCCACGATCTTGACGCTCTTCGAAAGGACATTGAAGCCATCGACCCGATAGTCGGCGTTATCGACGTGGACGATCGATCCGAGGCGCGGAAAGGCTTTCTTGGCTTCCGTGTACATATCATCTTCATAGAGCAGGCAGCAAATGAGTTTGCCGCAGTGGCCCGAGAGTTTTGGGATGTTGAGGGTCAGCATTTGGTTCTTGGCCCTCGAGATGGAGATACCATCGAATTGGTTAAGGAAGGTGCTGCAGCAGAGGGTCAGCCCGCAGATGCCGATGCCGCCGATCATTTTGGCTTTGTCGCGGCTGGCGATTTGGCGAAGTTCGATCCGGCACTTGAGCTGGGGCGCCAAGAGGTGCAAAAGTTCGCGGAAATCCACGCGGCTTTCCGAGGTGTAGGTGATGGTGACCTTGCTGCCATCGAGGGTGTAATTGGCTTCGATGAGGTTCATCGGAAGACCCATCTTCTGAATCTCTTGGGCGGTGATCCGGAGGGCCTTCTCCGACTCTTCGAGGTTGAACTGGTAATCCTGCAGGTCTTCCTCGGTCGGTTTGCGAGTGATTGGCTTGAGCTCTAGGTTGTTCTGGTAGGTGGCGACGTTCATGAGAGCGGTCGAAACCTCGCCCATTTCGTAACCAGCGATGGTTTCCACGACGACCTTGTCTCCGATTTTGAGATCATCGTAATCGGTCGAGAAATAATACGATTTGCCGCCTCCTGGGAAGCGGATTCCGACAAAGTATTTGTGAGCGATATCCATAAGCGTTAATCCTCCTTGGCGATGACAGCCGCTAGGTGCTCCAGCAAAGAGGCTAACGAGATGTTGAGATCGATTTGTCCGCGTACTTCCAAAACGGCATAGAGGCTATCTTTCAGATGCCTCAGGCTCTGGGCGAGCGGTGCTAATAGTGTACCATAAGTGCTTAGCAGTATCTCTCCGTGGTTTTCGAGGGCGATGAGGTCCTTAAAAGCGAGGGAGAGCATATCGAGAAAATAACGGCCCGTTTCCTTGCCCTTTACGAGCGGGATGATGTTTTTCTCAAAGCCGTAAATGATGGTGCTTCGTGGACCCTTCAAGGCGTCAAGGGCAATCTCGAAAGCTCTACGGGCCCCTTCGTAGTCGCTGCTTTCGGCTTCAAGTTTCACGAGGTCAGCCGAATTGCAGAAGTAGGATAGGACTTCGGCATCCTTAAGGGGGACGCCTTCTTCGACTGCTTCGGATATGACTTCTTTCCGCGGGCGGAGCAGCAGTCGCATGGTTTCGCAGCGGCTCACGATGGTAGGCAGGATCCGCGCCTCGTTCTCGGTGGTGAGGAACGCGATGGTTTTCGTTGAGGGTTCCTCGAGGAATTTTAGAAGAGAGTTAACCGCCTCGGGCGTCATGTTTTCGACCAGGTGGATTATGTAGATCATGATNCCTTTGTCTTCCACGGCCGTTTTGGTGAACCCACCGACCAACTCTCCGATTTCCTCTTTTTTAATCGAGCCTTCGGAGCCGTCGAGGAAGAGAAGATCGCTGAAGTTCCCGTGGTCGACCCTTTGGCAGGTGCGGCAGGTCTCATCGGCCAGAGGTTCCGGGTGATCGCATAGAAGCGACTTGGCCAAAAAGAAGGCGGTTTCCTTTAAGGGGGTCCCGGCTTCTCCGCTTAAGAGAAAGGCGTGCCCTAAGCGGCCCTCGGTTTTCTCGGACAGGAAAGTCTTCCAGACGAAAGGTTGCTTTTGTTGCAGATAGGCGGCGAACTTCATTTCTTTAGCCGTTCCTTGATGGCGGCATAGGCGGCGGCAAAGACCTCTTGGCGGCTCTTCGAGGCGTCGATGATGACAAAGCGAGAGGGGAAACGTTTGGCGACTTCGTGGAAAGAGGAACGGACCAGCTCGTGGAAGGGCAGTTGTTCGACGTCGAGGCGGTTGACTTCCCGGCCGGCGTTGGCGGCGATGCGCTTCAGTCCTTCTTCCGGTTCGATGTCGAAAAGGAGCGTGAGGTCAGGTAGGAGGCCCTCGGTGGCGAACTGATTCATCGCGTAAACCTCATCGATGCCGATGCTGCGGGCTCCGCCTTGGTAGGCGAGCGAGCTGTCGAGGAAGCGGTCGCAAATGACGATTTTGCCCTCTTTAAGAGCAGGCAATATCTTCTGGACGATATGCTGACGGCGGCTGGCGGCGTATAAAAGCGCCTCCGTCTTCGAATCCATGTCGGTGTTCTTCTTGTCGAGGATGATATTGCGGATTTCCTCGCTGATGGGAGTGCCGCCAGGTTCGCGGGTCAAAAGGACATCGTANCCTTCNTTNNNGAGCGTCTCGACGATTTCCTTGAGCGCGGTGCTNTTNCCNGAGCCCTCGCCGCCTTCCATGGTAATGAACATTAGAGTTTCTTCCTTCCTTCNAANGCTTTGAGGAGAGTGAGCGAATCGGCGTAGTCGAGACTCGAACCCATCGGCAAACCATAGCCTAGTCTCGTCACGGTGANGCCCGANCCCTCNAGGAGNTTGGCGATGAATAACGCNGTCGTCTCCCCATCGATGGTCGGATTGGTGGCCAGGATGATCTCTTTGATCCCTTCCGTTTTGACGCGGTGGAGCAAAGGATCGATCGCGAGGTCTTCGGCCCCGACGCCTTTGGAGGCATTGAGCGACCCCCCGAGGACATGGTAGAGGCCATGATAACTGTTCATTTTTTCAATCGAAAGGGCGTCTTTAGGCTCGCTTACCACCACGATGGAGGAGCGGTCCCTCGTTTCGTCGAGGCAGATTTCGCATTTCTCGCCTTCGGTGAATAAACCGCAGACGGGGCAATGATGGACTTTGCTTTTCACGGCCGTAATGGCTTCGGAGAACTGTTTAGCGTCCTCTTCGCGCATGTTCAAAACGGCATAGGCCATCCGTTCAGCGGACTTGACCCCGACGCCGGGGAGCTTGCTGAAGGAGTCGATTAAGGCATTAAGGGATGCCAGCTCTTTCATGGTTATAAACCTTCGCGACGGCCCGTGACTTTTTCGTTAATGTCCTTGTTGGCCTCGTCGATTTGATGAAGGAGGTCGTTGAGGGCGAGCCCAAGGCTTTCGCCAAGGACTTCCTCATTCTCGGGCGCTACGGCGCCAGAGGCGAACTTGATTTCTTTGACGCTGCGGTCGCCCAGCATCACGACGGTAAGCAGGCCGGCTTTGGAGGAGGTGAACTCCTTCTTGACCAACTCGGCCCTTTGCTTAGCGAGTTCGTGGTTGATGCGGTTGGCTTCCATCAGCATTTGTTGCATGGGGTTCATAATCTTTTATCCCTCCTTGGGGAGACTAAGCGTCACGTCGGTGATCTTCGGCAGTTTGCCGACTTGTTGTAGACTCGTGAAGATGTTTTGGACGCGGTTGACATCGCTGCGATCGAGGGCGAAGACGAAGACCGGGCGGCCCAGGATGGTTGCGAGAAGGTCCGCTAACGGTTTCTGATTGGCGTTTGAGGTTGGCTTTTTCCTTTAAGGATTTGAAGTTGTAGGAGAGGAGAATCGCCTCTTCGCAAAGGACTAAGGGGTGGCCATCGGAAACCAAGGTGGCGAGGCCTCCGAATTTCGGATCGAGCTTGAGGGCGGAGAAGCGGGCCCATTCGTTTCGTAAGGCGATGCGATCCTTTTTATACTTGGCGCCCATGACCATGATTTTGATAATCTCGTCATCGGACAACTCGTATCCCTCACCTTCGCTCGCGAGCACGGTATTGAGGACTTTGCTGGTGTCGAGGGCGGGTAAAGGCTGCGCACTTTTCGCTTTCGTTCTCGTCATCGAAGAGAAAGGCAGGCGGAGCGGCGAAAGCTTTTTTCTTCGGATCGACCGGAGGAATGACGTCGCCGGCTTTCCGTTCCTCCGTTTTCTCGGGGGCGGGAACGGGTTTGACCGGTTCGGTTTGTTTTGGCTGTTCAACGATTTTTGGCTGTTCGGGAGCCTTGGGGGCCTCAACTGGTTTGAGTGTTTCGACAGGTTTGGGGGCTTCGACGACCACCGGCTCAGGTGTCTTGGGGGTCTCGACGGGTTTGGCGGTGGGCTTGGTTTCTTTGACGACAATCCGCGGCTGGTCTTTGGCGGGTTCTTCGCTCGCGAGACGGAGCATCGTAAGTTCAAAGAGACCCCGGACATCGGAGATGTTGCGGAAGCTGTTTTGGGTTTCCACCAAGGTTCCGATATAACTGCTCGTTTGGGCAGACGACAAATGATTAGAAAGGTCCTTGGCTTGCTCTTCGGAAAGGTCATCCATGAGGCTGGGGTCAACGGTCTTCTCATAAATGAGGAGATCTTTCAGGATGTTAATGAGGTCACCTGTGAGGCGGCGGATATCGATGCCGGCGGTCACAAANCNTTCGCATCTCTTGATGAGTTCCGGGACGTTGCCATCGCTCACGGAAAGAAGTAAGGCCAGTTTCTCCTCGATGGAGGCGAGGCCATAAAGGGCCAAGACGTCATTGGCGTGCAGATGGTTTCCGCTATAGGCCAGAGTTTGTTCCAAGATGGATAAGGCGTCGCGCATACCGCCGTCAGCTAAGGAAATAACCGCTTTGAGGCCTTCCTCGTCATAAGCTGCGGCCTCTGTGTTAATAACCTGAAGCAACTTGTCCTTCATATCCTCGTCGGAGAGTTTCGAGAAATCGAATCTCTGGCAACGGGAGAGAATGGTTGGCAAAACTTTATAAGGTTCGGTGGTGCAAAGAATGAAGATGACGTTTTCAGGGGGTTCTTCAAGAGTTTTGAGGAGGGCGTTGAAAGCCCCGGTGGACATCATATGGACTTCGTCGATGATGTAGACCTTGTAGCGGCCTTTGATCGGGGCGTACTTAACCTTCTCGATTAAATCTCGCACTTGATCGACTCCGTTATTGCTGGCCGCGTCGATTTCGATGACGTCGGGGTGGGAACCTTCGGCGATGGAGAGGCAATTGGAGCATTTGTCGCATTGCTTGCCGATACCCTCTTCACAATTAAGAGCCTTCGCGAGAAGGCGAGCCATGGTGGTTTTGCCCGTTCCGCGCGGTCCGGAAAAGAGATACGCATGGGCGATTTTGCCGCTACTAAGGGCGTTCCTAAGCGTGCGCACAATCGGCTTCTGACCCGCGACTTCTTCGAAGGTCTGAGGGCGATAGGTTAAATAAAGTGATTTATATGACATACGATACCGCTTTCGATTATACCTTTATAGGCCCCTTCTCACTAGTGAGAAATGGCCCCATTGTTTCTATTCTTACTCCGTCCGCTGATGGTATAATGAGCCGCATTAAGGAAACACGCGCATTTATGGAAGAATCGATGAGGCAGCGTCTCGAAGCCACAAAAAAGAGATTTTTGGAAATAGAAACGGAGCTGGCCGAGCCCTCGATAGCCACCAATGTCGCTAAGTTGACCGCCCTCAGTAAAGAAAGGGCCTCTCTTGAGGAACCCTATAACGATTATTGTCAGTATCTGAAAGACGAGGAAGAATTCGCCCAAGCCAACGAACTCGCTAATTCTAACGATCCCGACATGGCCGAACTCGGAAAAGAAGAGAAGCGAGATCTCGAAGGAAGAATGACGGCCCTCGAGGCCTCCTTGCGCGATCAGCTGATTCCGGTTGACCCCAACGATTCGAAAAACATCATCGTCGAGATTCGGGGAGCGGTGGGTGGCGACGAAGCTAACATTTTTTGCCGGGGACTTGTTAAGGATGTACAGCCGTTACTCGGAAGCCCAAGGCTGGAACATCAAATTCCTTGATGGTTCCGAAGGGGCGGCCGGCGGTTACTCCTACGTTTCTTTCATGGTCAAAGGCGAGAATGTCTATTCGAAGCTTAAATTCGAATCNGGAGCCCATCGCGTCCAGCGCGTTCCGAAAACCGAAGCCTCNGGCAGAATTCACACCTCCACGGCCACCGTTTTGGTCATGCCGGAAGCCGAAGAACTTGATATCCAAATCAACCCNGCCGATCTCAAGATCGACACCTATCGAAGCCAAGGCGCCGGTGGCCAAAACGTCAACAAGACCGAATCGGCCGTTCGCGTTACCCACATCCCGACCGGCATCGTCGTCAGTTGCCAAACCGAGAAAGCCCAATTGCAGAATAAGGATATTTGCATGCAGATGATNCGGGCAAAGGTCTTCGCGTTTTANCAAGGCCANGNAGACGAGAAACGGGCCAATGAGCGGAANCTNAAAGTCGGNACNGGCGAGCGAAGCGAAAAGATNNGGACCTANAACTATCCNCANAACCGCGTNACCGATCANCGCATCGGNTTTACCGTNAACACCNTNGACCGGGTCATGGAAGGCGAACTNGANCCGGTCNTCGAAGCNCTCATNCATTACGACCAAGAACAAAAGATTCTTGGAGGCGGAAGGCAACGATGCCGACCATCGGTGAGGTCTATAACAACGCATTACGGATCGCCAAAGAAAAAGGCCTCTTAAGCGCCGACATCCGTATCCTCATCGCTTTTGACGAGGGTCTTCGCGAGCAAATCGACGTTATCTACTCTCGCGATGCAGAGATGAAGAACCCCGTGATCTTTTCCGAACAACTGGAGCGCCTAGCAAAAGGCGAGCCCGTGGAATACATCATTAAGGAAGCGACTTTTCTCGATCGCAAGCTTTTCGTGGACCGCCGGGTTCTCATACCCCGGGGCGAAACCGAGGAACTCGTGGCTACCATCACCGAGAAGATCGGCGATTACTATGACCCAAGGAACTACCTTTGCGCGGCCGATATCGGAACGGGCAGCGGTGCCATTGCCATCGCTCTCAAAGACGCGTTCCCAAACTGGATTATCTTAGCGAGCGACCTTTCGAAGGGCGCCCTCGATGTCGCGCGGATTAACATCAGCCGCTGTGGCTTAAGCATCCAAACCTTTGAAGGAGACGCCCTTCAGCCCTTCATCGATAATCACATCAACCTCGACATCATCGTTTCGAACCCACCCTACATACTTAACCAAGAGGATGCCCAACCCTCGGTTCGGGATTATGAACCCGCCTCCGCTCTCTGGCTCGATAAAGCCAAAAGCGTCTACGAAGCCATCTTCCGGGATTGCCACTTGGTGAAAAAAGGATCCCTCACGATGATCTTTGAAATCTCGCCGGATCTCGTCTCTTGGCTTAAGGAACTCATGAAACGATATTTATTAAATTATCATTATGAGTTTGTTAAGGATCTAAACCAGAACGATCGCTTCCTGTTCATCGTTTGCGACTAGGAGGAAAACTTATGGAAAAACTTACTGAAAAAGACTTTGAGAAGGCAGCCGCGATTCTTCATAAGGGAGAAATCTTAGCCTTCCCGACCGAGACCGTTTACGGGGTTGGTGTCGTCTTTGATAACGAGACCGCTTTTAAGTCTTTGGTGAACCTCAAAAAGCGTCCTCCCAATAAACCGTTTCAGCTCATGTGCTCATCTCTCAAACAGGCCTCGGAGTATGTCGAANTGGGCCCGAAAGCCAAGAAGGTCATGGAAGAGTTTTTACCCGGTGAGCTTACCGTGCTCGTTCATTCCAAACCNGGCCTTCCGGAGCAGGCGACCCTCGGAACTGGAGTCGTGGGTATTCGCGTCCCGGCTTCGGAGTTCGTTCTTAAGATGATTGCCAAAGTCGGCAAGCCTTGTCTCGTCACTTCGGCTAACCGGAGCGGTGAACCCACCAGTACGAAATACGAAGAGGTTTTGAAGGTCTTCGACGGAGAGGTTGGCGGGATCGTGAAGGGTGAATGCACTTCGCTCGTCGCCAGCACAATCATTGATTTGACTTCCGAAGAAGAGGTTAAATTGATTAGGGAAGGTCCGATCCCCTTCGCAAAATTGCAGGAAGCTTGGAGGAATGCCAAATGAAGGTAGCCATTGGAAGCGACCACGCCGGATTCGAATTGAAGGAAGCCATTCGCAAACACCTTCTTGAGAAAGGATACGAAGTCCTTGATGAAGGTACCAAGTCCTTGGATTCCGTCGACTATCCTGTGTACGGTGAAAAGGTGGGTCGCGCCATCATTAAAGGCGAGGCCGAATTAGGTGTCGTCGTCTGCGGAAGCGGCGAAGGTATTTGCATTGCAGCCAACAAGGTCAAAGGAATCCGTTGTGGCATCGGTTATAACTTCGAAACTTCGGGATTGCTTCGCCAGCACAACAACGCCAACGTGATCTCTTTCGCGGGCCGTTTCATGACTCCGGAAGAAGTATTCCCTCGTGTCGACAAGTTCCTGACGACCCCTTACGAAGGTGGCCGCCACGAACGCCGCGTCAGCGAGATTCGCGACCTCGAGAAATAAGCCTCAAAAAACAAAGGAGCCCTAATTTGCAGGGCTTTTTTTGTTTTACAAAGGCTTTTTGCAAGATTTTTGGTACGTTTCCTAGTTGAAGGTATATCTATTGGTGTGGGGATAGAAGAGAGTTTCGTCTGCCCTCGATGCGGAAATCGAGACCCGCGGTACTTGGGGGTAAACAAGGGTCGGGTTTATTGCCGAAAGTGCATTTCCTTTATCGGCGCGAAGGCAGAGCAACTTCCTTCCTTCCCCAAACCGGTTGACCTCGTTCTTCATTACTCTTTATCCAATGAACAGAAGTCGCTTTCCGACCAAATAATCGTGAACTTCCGAAGGGGACTCGACACCCTCGTTTATGCTGTCTGCGGATCAGGGAAAACGGAGATTAGTTTTGGCATCATTTCCTATGCGATGGAAAAGGGGCTTTCGGTTGGCTTTGCCCTTCCTCGCCGCGATGTCGTAATCGAACTATATTGGCGCCTCAAGGAGGCCTTTCCCAGGAACAAAGTCGTCGCGGTTTATGGGGAGCACAGTTCTCAACTCGAAGGTGACATCATCATCCTGACNACCCACCAACTTTATCGTTATCCCCATTATTTTGATTTGCTCGTGATGGACGAAATCGATGCTTTTCCCTTTAAGGGCAATGATGTCCTGATCGCCCTCTATCGTTCCTCGCTCCGAGGGCACTGTGTCATGATGTCGGCCACCCCATCAGAGGAGATCCTTTCCGAGTATAGGAAGCCAGGCCATGACATCCTCGAACTGCGGACGCGTTTCCATAAGCATCCGATTCCGGTTCCGGATATTGTCTATCGTCCCAATGCCCTCCAAGGCCTTTTTTGTAATCAGGAAGCTTTGGCAATACCAAAAAGCCAATCGTCCATGCTTTGTTTTCGTTCCTACAATCGCCAAAAGCCAAGAGCTGTTTTCTTTCGTTTCTCCCTTCGTCAAAGGGGGCAATTTCGTGAACAGCCAACGGGAAGGAAGGGAGACCATTATCGAGTCGTTTAAGAAAGGGCAACTCCATTACTTGGTAACCACTTCGGTATTGGAGCGAGGCGTCACGATTAGGGGTCTCCAGGTGATCGTGGTGGGGGCTGATCAAGAGAAAATCTATAGCTCGTCCACTCTGATTCAAATTGCCGGTCGAGCGGGGAGGAAAAGCGATGCGCCTGACGGAGAGGTTCACTTCGTGGCTGAGAAGGCAACCGAAGCTATGCAGGCTGCCATTAGAGAAATCGACTTCTGTAACACCTTTTTGTAAAATATGCTTTAAGTATTTGTCTAGTTACGGTTGGTCTTCCTTAGTGGGTCAAACGGCGGTGTGCGACAAATGCTTTTCGGAAATGGGGCCTAAGGAGACGGTTTTCAAAATTGGTAAATACCGAGCCCGGGCCTTTTATGACTACAACGAAAAAATCCGGTCTCTTCTCTATCAGTTTAAGGCCTGTAAGGATATTGAACTTTCATCCGTTTTCTTAGGCAAGCAATCATGTTTTCTCAAAGAGATTTACCAAGGTTACAGCCTTGTCCCAGCTCCCTCCTACCAAGGCAAGGACGAGGAAAGGGGCTTTAACCACGTCAAGGAGATGTTCAAATTCCTTGGGCTTCCATCTTTAGACGCTCTGATCAAAATCGATGACATCAAACAAGCCAATTGCAATCATGAAGAAAGGTTAACTATCTCTAGGCATCTCGCCTTTCGCGAGGATGTTTCAGTCAAAGGTCTTAAGATCCTTTTTGTCGATGATTTGATTACCACGGGTTCGACCGCAAAAGCCTGTTGCGACCTTTTGGTGGAGCACGGGGCCAAGAGCGTGCAAATCTTGGTCATGGGCCATGCCACTTTGAAACGCGACAACGATGAAGCGAAACCTACTTAGATAAAAAGCTTTCTTCAATGTTTGTTTTGAAGGAAAAACGCCTTCCCCTAGAAAATAGGTTTCATTGCTTACCATCTATGGTAATGCTATTATCTAAAAGCGTCTTTTTTGAGGATAAACAATGGCTAGTAACTTCATTGAAAAACTCTTCCGACTTGAGGAGAGGGAAATAGGCCGGTATTCGCGTGAAGCGGACCAGGTTTTGCTGCTGGATGAGAAAATGTCGGCTTTGACGGATGACGAACTCCGAGCCAAAACCGTCGAATTTAGAGAGGCCCTAAAAAACGGCAATACGATTGCCGATATCAAATACGNAGCTTTTGCCGTAGCCCGCGAGGCCGCCTGGCGAACCCTTCATCAAAAGCCGTTTAAGGTTCAGATCATGGGCGCCCTGGTCCTCAATAACGGCGACGTGGCCGAAATGAAGACCGGCGAAGGAAAAACCCTGACCGCCACCATGGCCGTTTATCTCAATGCTTTGACGGGCGAGGGCGTTCACGTCGTCACCGTCAACGAGTATCTTGCTTCCCGTGACGCTGATTGGATGGGCCAAATCTATCGTTTCCTCGGCCTCACCGTCGGGGTTAACCTCGCGAGCAAAACCACTTCCGAGAAGCGCGAGGCCTACGCCTGCGACATCACCTATACCACCAACTCCGAACTGGGCTTTGACTACCTCCGTGACAACATGGCCCCGGACCTTGATAACCGCGTTCTTCGCGGTTTGGCTTATACCGTCGTCGACGAAGCTGACTCCATTCTCGTCGATGAATCGAGAACCCCTCTTATCATTTCCGGTGGCAACCGCGCTCCCGCGAGCCAATATCAGGTTGCCGATCGTTTCGTGAAATACCTCCGCAAAGACAAAGATTTCGAGATCGACGTGAAGGATAAAACCTGCTCCCTAACCGACGAAGGCAATAACAAAGCCGAGAAGATGTTCGGCATCCGCAACCTCTACGATCCCGAGAACTCCGACCTCGTTCACCGTATTCACCAAGCCCTGAAGGCCAACTACATCATGGGCCGCGACGTCGAATACATGGTGGACGCCGAACATAAGATCCAGTTGATCGACCAGTTCACTGGCCGCATCATGCCGGGTCGNGAATACAACGACGGCCTCCAACAAGCCATTCAGGCCAAAGAAGGCGTCGAAATCAAACAGGAAACTGTGGTTTTGGCCACGATAACCTATCAGAACTTCTTCCGTCTCTACAAGAAACTTTGCGGCATGACCGGCACCGCCAAAACCGAAGAAGAGGAATTCCAAACGATCTACAACATGAAGGTCGTCTGCGTTCCGACCAACAAACCGGTTGTTCGCAACGATGACACCGATGTCATGTTCGGCACGCACGAGGCCAAACTGAAGGCCTTGGTGGCCGCGGTCAAAGAACGCAACGAAAAAGGACAGCCGATTCTAATCGGTACCGTTTCAGTGGAATCGAACGAAGAGATTTCCGCCTTACTTAGTTCCGCCGGAGTCAAACACGAAGTCCTTAACGCCAAAAACCAAGCTCGCGAGGCGGAGATCATCTCTCACGCCGGCGAACAGGGATCCGTCACTTTGGCCACCAACATGGCCGGCCGCGGAACCGACATCAAGCTCGGGCCTGGCGTGGTGGATCTCGGCGGTCTTTGCGTCTTTGGTACCGAACGTCACGAATCGCGCCGCATCGATAACCAATTACGTGGCCGCGCCGGCCGTCAAGGCGACCCTGGCTATTCCCGCTTCTTCGTCTCCTTTGACGATGAGCTGATGCGCCGTTTCGCTCCGGACAACGTCCGCGAAATGTTCCAGAAAAACCTGGCCGACGAGGCTTACGTGAACAAGATGCTCACCAACGCCGTGACCAATGCCCAAAAGCAAATCGAAGGCAAAAACTTCGATGTCCGCAAAAACCTCAAGGATTACGATGACGTTTTGGCGAAACAACGCCAAATCATCTACGACAAGCGCGACAAAATCCTCTTTGCCGAAGACATCGTCAACATGATTCATGACTTCTTCATTTCGGCCGGCAAGGGTTTGGCCATGAAAGCCATCGATCCCTCCAATTCCGAAGGCATCATTTCCGGCGAAATGCTTAAGCGTCTTATTGAANCCCGCTTCCTCCCCGAAGGTTCTCTCAACGTGGCCGCTTACGATGGCGCTCCGGCCGATGAGGCTGGCGAAGACCTTGGCGAACTTATTTACGCCGCCTATTTGGTCAAACGGAAAACCTGGTCAGTCGTTGACGCCGATAAGATCGAACGGTCCATCGCCCTCTCGGTNACGGACCANAACTGGCAGAAGCACATCGATACCATGTCNCACCTCCGCGAAGGCATCTCCCTCCGCAGCTATGCCCAAACCAATCCGCTACAGGATTACGTTAACGAGGGCTATCAGCTCTTCCGCGAGATGAGCGATCGCGTGGCCTTGGATACCGCCTTTAATTTGATGAACGTCAAGATTGTCCGCAAAACCCCTGAGGAGATTGCAGCCGATCAAGAGATCGCCGCGAAGAAAGCCTCCGCCGAAGGCAAGGTCGTGGAAGCGACCTCCACCCGACCCGAGGACAAACCCAAAGGCGAAGTTCATACCGCCGCCGTCCCTCCAGCGACTCAACCCGCTGCGGATCNCGTCAAGAAATAAGTGAGGTAAAAGGGAATATGAAAGAGCTCGTCGAGTTAAAACAAAAAGCCCAAAACTTGGGCGAATTTGTCTCGCAGCTCGGTGGTTCTCTTTGACCTCGAAAAGTTAAAGCAAGAAATCTCCGGACTCGAGACGCAGCAGAATCAGGACGGCTTTTGGAATGACCAAAATGCCGCTTTAGTCGTCGTCAATCGGTTGAAAGAAATCAAAAACAAAGTCGAATCCTACACGGCGATCAAAAAGGAGTACGACGATTTGAGTGAGCTTCTCGAGAGCGATGACGGTTCGGATCCGGAAATGGCCCAGCTGATCGGCGAGACCGAAACCGAACTCGAAAAGAAGATTCACGAACTCCGCAACCTTCTGCTTTTCTCTGGAGAATACGATGGTCTCGATTGTACCCTCGAAATTCACCCGGGAGCCGGCGGAACCGAAGCCCAAGACTGGTCGGATATGCTGTTACGCATGTATGGTCGCTGGGCCGAACGCCATGGTTTCAAGTGGCAGGTGCTCTCTTACGAGGATGGCGAAGAAGCCGGACTCAAGAGCGCGACTGTCAAGATCAGTGGGCATAACGTTTATGGGCTTATGAAGAGCGAAAAAGGCGTGCATCGCCTTGTCCGTATTTCGCCTTTCGACGCGAACGCCCGTCGTCATACTTCCTTTGCCTCGGTGAATATCGTCCCGGAATTCGGCAGCGTCAGCGACGTCGTCATCGACCCGAAGGACTTAAAAATCGACACCTTCCGCAGCGGAGGCGCCGGTGGCCAAAACGTCAACAAAGTTTCTTCCGCCGTGAGAATCACGCATCTTCCCACNGGCATTGTCGTGCAATGCGAAATTGAGAGAAGCCAATTGATGAATAAGGCGACGTGCATGGAAGTGCTGACCAACAAACTCATGCANAAGAAGCTCGAAGAGAGGGACGCGAAGATGAAGTCCATCGTCGGAGAGCAGAAAAACATTGAGTGGGGCTCGCAAATCCGTAGCTACGTCTTCTGNCCCTACACCCTCGTCAAAGATAANCGAACNGATTTTGAAACGGCCGATGTGGCCGGGGTGATGGACGGGGATGTCGACCCCTTCATCTATGCCTATCTCGAAATGGAGGCCAAAAATGGTCAAGTTACATAAACCATCCGTTTCGAAGGCTCGGATCCTTTTTGGATCTCAAGCATGTGTTTTTCGTTTTGGTCGGCTCGCTGGTCCTCGCCTTCGCTGATGCCGCCTTCCTCACCCCCTGTCATATCGTTTCCGGCGGAGTCCTCTCCGTTGGTATTATCCTTAACTTCTTTATTGAAGCCGCGGTGGGCGTCGACGTCACCTCGTTTATCGTTCTTGGCGTCCAAGCCATTCTCTGGATTGTGGGCTTGCTCACCCTTGGAAAACGATTTTCGATCGAAACGCTTTTGGCCTCTTTGGCCTATCCTTTGTTTTTCCTTGCCCTTCATAACAACTTTTTTGATGTTTCAGTGGCCACCGGTATCGCCACGGCTCTAAACATTGTCCCGGGAGCGAGCATCGAAACGGGCAGCCTCATCATTTGCGGCCTCTTCGGCGGGGCTCTTGCTGGCGCTGGCGTGGCGATAGCTTATTTAGGCAACGGCTCGACCGGCGGTTTCGATATCGTCAGCTTCATCATTGCGAAGTACAGTGAAATGAAGCAAGACGTCTCCGGTTTCATCATCGACTCCTCTCTTGTCATCATCGGCATGGCCTGCATTCAGGACATCCGCATGAGCTTAATTGGCATCATCTCGGCCCTCGCCTGTGCTGTGGCAGTACAGTACATCTACGTCAACTCCGACACCTTTGTTATCGTGGATATCATCTCGGACCACTTCGACGAGATCGAAGACTATATCCATAAAGAGATGAATCATGCGACCACCATCATCAATACGATGGGCGGTTATTCAGGCGAAGAACGGAAGATGATTCGCGTCATCATTTATCAGGTCGAGACCACCGAGCTTCGCAACAAAATCGGCGAGATCGACAAAAACGCCTTTGTGAGNTTTACTCAAGCCAAGACTATCAATGGCGAGGGCTTTGAGCCCTTCATCATTTCGCGGAGCAAACGCCTCCGGAGGCCCCGCGCCTCACTTGAGCGGACCGTCATGGCGGAAGAATATGCCAAGAAGGACGCCGCCAAAGCCGCCCAAAAAGAGAAAGAGCAGACAAAAAAGAAGAACGGAGAAGGCCCTTCCTCGGAGCCTAAGGCCAAATAGCGATGGATTATTCGCACCCCTTTAAACTGGTTTCGCCCTTCAAACCGACGGGCGATCAGCCCGAGGCTATTTCGCACATCCTTCGGGGCGTGGAGGAGCACAAGCAAATCCAGGTCATTTTGGGTGCGACCGGCACGGGCAAAACCTTCACGGATGCGAACATCGTCGCCACTCTCAACAAGCCGACTCTCATCATCGTTCACAATAAAACTCTTTGCAGCCAGCTCTATGGGGAGTTCAAGGAGCTCTTTCCGGATAACCGGGTCGAGTATTTCGTTTCCAATTTCGACTTCTATCAGCCGGAAGCTTATATCCCCAAGACCGATACCTACATCGAAAAAGACGCGATGATGAACGACGAAATCGAAATGATGAGAACGAGCGCGGTCAATTCTCTTCTTGAAAGGAACGACACGATCGTCATCGCCTCCGTCGCGGCCATTTACGGCCTCAGCGATCCGGAAGAGTATCGGGGTCTCGTTTTTGAGATCAGGGTTGGCGAAACGCTCGACCGCAAACGCCTTTTCTCCCGTCTCATCGAAGCCCAGTACAAACGCGATAACCTCGACGTCAAGCCTGGTTCCTTCCGGGTGCACGGGGACATCATCGATATCGCTCCGATGTCGACCAACGAGTTTTACATCCGCCTCGATTGCTTTGGCGATGAGGTCGAGAAGATCTCCCAAGTGGACAAGCTTTCGGGCGAGATCAAACGGAACTTCCTGACCTATCCGATTTTCCCGGCCTATGACCACGCCTCCACCAAGAAACGGATCGCCGAAGCTTGTTCCACCATCTCTGTGGAGTTGGAACAGAGGGTCAAAGAATTTAAGAGCCAGGGCAAACTTCTCGAGGCCGAGCGTCTCGAGATGCGGACCCGGCAGGACATGGAAAGCCTGCTCGAGTTTGGCCGCTGCCCGGGCATCGAAAACTATTCCCGCCACATCGATAAACGTCAGCCAGGTCAAAGACCTTGGACGTTAATGGACTATTTTCCGAAGGATTANCTTTTACTCGTTGATGAATCGCATGCCACCTTCCCGCAGGTGCGGGGGATGTTTAATGGCGACCGGTCCCGCAAGATGAACCTCGTCGATTATGGCTTCCGTTTGCCNAGCGCTCTCGATAACCGGCCTTTGAACTTTGAGGAGTTCGAAGGCTTAATGCCNCCCACCGTCGTTTGCACGAGCGCCACCCCGGGTCCNTACGAACTAGAAAAAATGCCATCACGAAGTGGCTGAGCAGATCATCCGCCCGACTGGCCTTCTCGACCCGATCGTCGAAGTGCGGAAACCCCTCGGTCAGATCGATGACCTCATGCAGGAAATCCAAGCCCGGGTAGCGGCGAAGGAACGCGTGATGATCGTCACCCTCACCATCAAGATGGCAGAGGACCTGACGGCCTATCTCAAGCAAAACGGCATCAAGGTCACCTATCTGCATAATGAGACCAAAACGCTCGAAAGAACCGAGATTATCTATCAACTTCGGAAGGGCAAATATGATGTCCTTGTGGGCATCAACCTCCTCCGGGAGGGCCTCGATATCCCCGAGGTGTCTTTGATTTGCATCCTCGACGCCGACAAGGAGGGATTCCTTAGAAGTACCACTTCCCTTATTCAGGTCACGGGCCGCGCCGCGCGCAACAGCCACGGCAAGGTCATCATGTACGCCGATGAGATCACNNAGTCNATGANGGAAGCCATCNNCGAAACCNATCGTCGNCGNGCCATNCAGGANGCCTANAACGAGAAATACGGAATCGTTCCGACCACCATCGTGAAAGGCATCCGTCCGCCTTTGTCCAATAGCGAGAAAGACATCGATTCTCTGATGGGGCTCGACGCCAAGAGTTCGCTGAGCGAAATCATGGCCAAGATCGCCGATCTCGAGAAACAGATGCGAAGCGCCGCGAAGGAATACGACTTTGAACGGGCCGCCGAAATCCGGGACATCATTCTCGAAATCAAAGCGGGTTTAGAAAAATGAAACAGTTCACGAGTCTTTTCGATGTCTATCTGTTCGATTTCGACGGAACGCTCTTTAACACCCTCGATTCCCTACGCGAAGTCTATGAAAAAGGTCTGGCCGCCGTCGGCTATTCCTGCACGAAAGAGGAAGAAGAAGGCTTTACCCACATTTCTCTCGACGAACTGGGGCGCCAAAAAAGGGATGGACGAGCAAACAAGGATTCGTTTTATTGAGGCAATCGATGGGGCCCTCAATGATCCTTCATCCATGCAGAAGATCAAGATTTACGATGACGTGGTTCCCACCCTCGAAGCTCTAAAAAAGGAGCAGCGGATCCTTGGCGTCGTCAGTGGCAATTCCGAGCCCCACATTCGCCTCGTTCTTCGCCTGTTTGGACTCGAGGATTCTTTTGCCTTCATCGTTGGCTCTTCCTTCGACAGAAGGCCGAAACCTTATGGCGATTGCATCNTCGAAGCCAAGAAACACGTCCCTGGTATTCCTTCCTCAAAGATGCTCTATGTCGGGGACTCTTTGCAGGATCTCGAAACCGCCGTCAACGGGGGCGTGGAAGAGTGTTTGATTGACCGCGAAGGGAACCACCCAACCTATGCGTCTGTTTCCATCGACGCCCTTTGCGAATTGTTGCCGAAGGGAAAGAGGCCGTGACGCCCTACGGGCGAAAAGAAGTATCTCGTTGCCAAGATAACACAATTAGATTAAAGTTATTAAGCGTCAATTTGGCGCAGGAGCTGGGCTATTATGAAATGGTATGACATCGTCTTCATCATTGTGTCACTCATTGTCATTATTTTAAGTTTGCTCCAAGGCGGCAAATCCGAAGGCGCTTCGGGTGCCATCACCGGCGGCGGCCTCAACGTCTTTGCCAAGACCAAGGAACGCGGTTCCGAGAAGATCGTCAGCTGGCTGACCTTCGGCTTCGCGATTCTCTTCCTCTTCTTAGCTCTCTTTATCATGGTGTCCAACGGCGCCGAGGGCTCTTCCTCCTCTAGTGCTGCCGCTCTCCGGATGCTTCTATAATCGATACCTTTGTCAATCAAGGCCCAGCCTATGGCTGGGTTTTCTTTTATCTAGTGAAGAAGATTCTTCGAAGTGCTATCTTTAACCCGTAATCAGTTATGGAAATTAAAGAATATGTAGCCGCCCGAAAGGACGCGATCAGGCAGCGTCTTCTCGGCGCCACCAAGATACCCTCTTTAGCCATCATTCAGGTGGGCGATAACGAAGCCAGCAACGCCTACGTTCGCGGCAAGCTGAAGGACTGCGCGGAGGTTGGCTTGAAAGCCACCTTGCTTCATCTCCCAGATACGATCAGCCAAGCCGAACTTCTTTCCGTGATAACCAAATGCAATCTTGATCCCACCATCGACGCTTTTCTCGTCCAGCTTCCTCTCCCCAAAGCCATCAGTGAGGCCGCGGTCAATGCCACCATCGATCCAAAGAAAGATATTGATGGTTTCTCTCCGTTCTCACCCTTTGCTTGCTGCACCCCAAAGGGCATCATCGATTACCTGCGTGATGAAGGCTTCCCGTTTAGAGGCGCCAACGCCGTGGTTCTCGGACGAAGCCAAATCGTCGGGAGACCGATGGCGAAGATGCTCCTTGCGAAGGACTGCAACGTCACCGTCCTCCATTCGAAAACCACCCCCGAAGACATGCGTTTCTATCTGAAACATGCCGACCTTGTGGTCGTGGCCATCGGGAAGATGGGCTTTCTCGACGCTTCCTATGAACTCAAACCGAGCGCCTGGGTCGTCGATGTCGGCATCAACCGCGGGGAAGACGGGCACCTTCATGGTGACTGCGCACCCGGCCTGGCCGTGGCCAAACAAACCCCAGTCCCGGGCGGCGTGGGACTCCTAACTCGGCTCGCCTTACTTAACAACCTGATGGAGGTTATCGACCAATGAATTTCTCCGTATCCAATTTCTATGTCTATGGCCTCGAAAGGGCCGTCAAAGCCTCCGGAAATCCGATGCGCACTGTCATCGACACCAGCCCCGCCAACGACAAAGACTTCCTGCGGGCCGAAAAGCTGGGTTCCTGCCACAATGGCGAAGGCCATGATAACTACCTTAAGGGCATCACCGTCCAAGTCGACATCTGCGCTCCCTTATACTGGTGGAAAGAGGCTCAACGTTACCATTGGTTCGACTTCGTGAGTAGCGAATCGACAATGCACTGCCTTCTGAAGTTCGATGTGGCCGCCCAATGCGTCGATGAGACCGATCCCCAAATTCTTGCGAGGATGAAGGAACTCGTCGCCGAATATAACGCCATCCCGGCCGATCCTGAGCACGCCGACGAGCAAAAGGCCAAGTGGAGAATACTCGTGGCTTCGCTCCCCGAAGGCTTCTGTCTTGCCGCGACGATGGTCACCAATTACCAACAGTTGAAGACCATGTACATCCAGCGTAGTCAGCATCGTCTTCATGAGTGGCATGTCTTCTGCGATTGGTGCGAAGGCTTGCCCCACTTCATGGAACTGACCGGCGCCGCGAAATTTGTNACTCCCGTCGAACAAAAAACTCGGATTTGATTCCGAGTTTTCTTTTATTGAGTTTTTACTTCTCTACGACAGGCTTTTCGTTATCGTCTTTTGGGGCTTCGATGGCCTCGGGTTTCTTCTCGAGAGCGGGCGGTTCTTCACTCACGCTTTCGGGTTCGTCCGCGGCCGGCTTTTCGGTGGCGTCGACCGTAACGACTACATCTTCTTTCGGAGCCTTAGGGGCGGCCTGAGCGGCTTTCGCGGCCCGTTTGAGTTTGTTGGTAACCAGCATGACCCGAGTGGTTTCGATGAGAAGAGCCAGCCCGGCGATAGTCAGGATCGCTCCGGTGATGATGAGAACGACGCGGAAGAAGACCTCTTCGTTTCCCATATATACCAAGACTACGACCCCAAGGGCCACGAGGCCCAGGCCGAGGATGATCTCCAGAATTGGCATCACGAGGCCGAAGAGTTTGTCGATGATGAAGGCGATGGCATAAGCGAGNAAAACGCCGCCAGCCACGATGAGGGCAATGGCGATGAAGGTGCTGAGGAAACTGACGATGACGGAAGCCGCGGTGCCAGGCATCGTGACCAAAGTCACGCCGAGGGCCAACTCGACGGCGCCTCCGATGACGAAGTCATAGTTGAGGGTCTTTTTGTCTTTCGCCGACAGGATAGGCAAGAAATTCATTAGGATCCGCAAGAAGCCATCAAGGATGAGGAAACATCCCACGATAAGCAAAATGGTGTTTTGAAGTTCCCGGTTGTCCGAAAAGATGATGGCCAAGATGCCAGCCACGAGCATGAGAGCGGCTTCGACGTAATTCCAGACGACCCACAAAATCCCGCCCTTCGAAAAATCGAGGGGTTTATGAGGCTTGCGGGGTTGTTTATCTTTTTTGACCATAGGTGAACCTCTGTTCCGCTTATTTTAACCCGATTTTTCTTCATGTGGTTAGAGACAATGGCGTAGAAGAGCCAAAGAAGCATAGAATGAACCCATCGAGGATTAACTTATGGATGAAAAGATACTCCGTCAATATGCTCATCTGATCGTCACCGCCGGGGCCGCGGTCAAGCCGGGTCAGCCGGTCATTATTAGGACCGATATCAAGAACGAATGGTTCGCCTCCATCGTGGCCGAGGAATGCTACCGCGCCGGGGCCAGCCGCATCGTCTATGAATGGAAGAGCGCGGTTCTCTCTAAGCTTGATTACAAGTATGGTGACGTGAAGGTTTTCGGCCACGCCGACCCCCTTTCGATTGCCCTCTATAAATTCCAGGCTGACGAGCTCCCGGCCTTCATTTGGCTCAACAATGACGATCCGGANGGNCTCAAAGGCGTCGATGCCAGTAAGGTCGCAGAGATTAAGCGCCTCAGTTACGCCGATATCGCCGAATACCGGGAGAAAGACCGAAAACAAATATCAGTGGACCATCGCCGGATGCTACGGCAAAGAATGGGCTCAAAAAGTCTTTCCGAAGCTCTCCGAGGAAGCGGCCAAAGAGGCCCTTTGGAAGGCTATCCTCCAGACCTCGCGCGCCTTTGAGGGCGACCCCCTCGCCAATTGGGCGGCTCATGAGAAGGATCTCAAGGCCCGCTGCGCCCATCTTAATTCGCTTGGCTTACGCAAACTGCGCTATACCGCCAGCAATGGAACCGACCTCACGGTAGGGCTCATTCCCTCCGTCATCTTCATGGGCGGGGGCGAGACAACCCTTCAAGGCTCTTTCTTTCAACCTAATATCCCGACCGAGGAATGTTTCACTTCTCCGATGCGCGGCGAGGCGGAAGGCATCGTCTACGCCTCCAAACCTTTGGCGTATCAGGGCCAATTAATCGAAAACTTCTCGGTCCGTTTCCACGAAGGCAAAGCCGTTGAGGTGAAAGCCGAGAAAGGGGAAGAAGCTCTCCGAAGCATTCTCACCCTCGACGAAGGCAGTGCCTATCTAGGCGAATGCGCCCTCGTTCCCTTCGATTCGCCCATCAACCAAACCGGTCTTCTCTTCTTTAATACCCTCTACGATGAGAACGCCTGCTGCCACCTCGGCCCTCGGCCGGGGCTTCACCGATCTCTACCCCCATTTCGAGAAATACACCGANGNGGAGCTTCATGCCTTTGGCATCAACAAGTCCCTCTCCCATGTCGACTTCATGATCGGAACGCGCGATCTCTCGATCGTTGGAATCGATGAGAAGGGGACGGAAATACCCCTCTTCAAGAACGGCACCTGGGCTTTCTAATTGCCACCTCACAAATCCATCCCCGACCGGATGGATTTTTTCTTGGGCGGCTTAATAACAAAAAAAGAACGGGCGCTTCCCGATAGGGGCTCAGGAGGGACGCCCATTCGAAACCTCTCCGAGGTCTCACCCTCTCTACGTATGAACAATTTGTTTTGTTGGAAAAATCTTTAAAAAGTTTTTTAGCATTCCTGCGCGTCCACGATCGCGGAGAAGGGAATGCGAATGCCGTTGATCTCAATGAAGCGATATAACGAGTCAATTCTTTTGATGGGGCCTCGGCTTTCCTTGATGGCTCCGGCGAGAAAAAAGGAGATAGCCACCTCTTGGCCGCGGTACGAGGAAAGGATTGCGTCGATTTCCTCCGCCTTGTCGGAAGAAATACGCGGCTTCTCGATGGCGTTCTTTTTTCTATGCATGGCGGACATGAAGTCGCTTTGCTCGATGAGGGACTTATACGGCGCCCATTTGGCCATGCCGCGTTCTTTCATCGCTTGTGGCCCCCGATCTGCTCATGTCTTTGTTTGGCCGTGGAGCCGCGGAGCAAACTCGAACAGCGGAGCACGCTGTTCTTGCCGAAAACGGATCTGATGGTGTCGAGCGATTCGTCGAGGCATTTCCTTTCAAGACTTTCCGACCCATCTTCGAATAAGGAAAGTTGCTCATGGCCGCTTTGCCGTAATTGGCCATAGGAAATGCCTAATCCCCTCATGGGTAAATCCGGGGCACCTTTCATGAGGTCCACGAGGCCTTCATAGAGGCAATCGGTGTCGTCGCTGGCGATAGGCAGCGTCATCTGTTTGGCATAGGATCCTCGATCGTTAGAAAAGCCTAGCCACAAAGAAACCTTGCCGGCCAGAGCGCCGGTCTCCCGGAGCCTCGCGGCGAGGTCGTCATTCATCTCGCGTAGCAGGAGGAGCGCTTCGTCCTTGCGGTAATCACGCCGCAGGGTTTGACCGTTGGACAGCCCCTTCTCTTTAGGTACGTATTTGCATTCGATGTCGCTCTCGTCCCGCCCGTTGGCGAGTTCGCGGAGCTGGTGGCCCATGATTCCGAATTCCTTGGTGAGGAGTGCTTCGTCGGCTTGGGCCAGCTCACGCAAGCTGTGGATGCCGATGCGGGCCAAGTGGCCCGAAATGCCATGGGCGATTCCCCACACGTCGGTGATGGGGCTGATTGCCCATAACTTCGTCGGGACGTCCTCGTAATCCCAATGAGCGATGTAAGGCTCGCGTTTTTTGCCTTCGTGGTCGAGGGCGATTTTGGCGAGGAACATGTTGGGCCCAATGCCGGCGGTGGCGACGAGACCGAGTTTGTCTTTGATGTCCTTTTGGATGCGGGAGACGATCTCCTCCGGCGAGCAATGATAAAGATTGAGGTAAGGCCCGAGGTTAAGAAAGCTTTCGTCGACCGAGTAGACGTGGAGGTCCTCCTCCGAGACGTAATCAAGAAAAACGGCATTGACCTTCGCGGACATCTGAAGGTAAAACGACATCCGCGGAACGGCGTAAATCATGCCTTTGACGATGGGCAAATCCCTTCGGCGGCAGACGTTTTTGACCCCGTATTTCTTCTTGAGGTAAGGGGTGGCCGACATAACGATGGAAGAGCTGGAGCGATAGGGGTCGCAGCAAACGAGGGGCGTGGTGAAAATATCGAGGTGCCGAGCGCTGCACTCGCACGAGGCGTAAAAACTTTTAAGGTCGATCGCGGCCACGCACTTTTCCATCTCGCCCCTCCTTGGGACTTATATTTAAACGGAAAAGGCGGAACGATTGGAGTCTTGATTTATCAAGAGTTAGCCGAGAGCGGAGTATTTCTGTGCTAAACTTTACAAGTACCTTTCGGAGGTGGCCTATGGAACTNGGTTTAATCATCACGGCGGTTGTTCTTTCCGTACTGACCCTCGGCCTTTGCGGGTTTTTGTTATTCACTGTCAAAAAGCAGAAGACCTCTGATGACGGTGGGAAAAACCTTTCAGATGCCATCGTAGGTCTTTCCACGAATTTACAGTCTGTCCACAATGACGTCCAAAATCTCGGTGGTAGTCTTGTGGCATTAAAGGAAAGCGTACCCTTGGTGATTTCTCAGAAGACGGCCGAGCAGATGGCTTCGCTTCAGCAATCTTTCAACGAGCAGGCCGAGAAAGACAATCAAAGGATGCAGGGCTTCCAAACCAACCTCACCAATGTGGTCAATGCTCAGATGGCCTTAATTAACCAAAGCATGAACGACAACACCGCTGCGATGAATAAGAAGGTCGAGGATAATTTCAGAGACATCAATGAAAGGGTCAATAAATCGCTTCAGGAAGGCTTCAAAGGCAACTCGGACACGATGGGCGAACTCAAGAAACAACTTGGGGCAATCGATGATGCACAAAAGCATTTGCAAAATTTGCAGAATGACGTGACTAGTCTGAACCAAGTTTTGCAAGGAAATCAGAGCCGAGGAGCCTATGGCGAGCTTCAACTTTCGATGCTCTTGGAGTCTACCTTTCCCAACGGCAAGGGCAAATACTATAACCTTCAAGACGATCTTGGTTACACCAAAGGCGACGAGAAGGTTCGTCCCGATGCTGATTTGATTTTCACAGTGAATGGGAACGTCAGCAAACTTTGTATCGATAGCAAATTCCCCTTCTCGGACTACGCAAAACTTTTCTCCGGGGCGACTCTCGACGAGGCTGAAAAGAATGCGCTCAAAACCAGTTTCAGCAGCGAGGTCAAAAAGAAATATAGAGATATTGCCGACAAATACATCATTCCGAATCTGACCCCGAACTATGCGATTATGTTCATTCCGAACGATGGCGTTTTCGCTTTCGTCGAAAATGAATTTCCAGATTTGGTTTCTGATGCCCGTTCGCTCGGTGTGATCTTGGCTTGCCCCTCTACTTTGCAAGCTATTGTGGTGGTCTTTCATAATGCCGCGATGGAAGCT
>Ga0065701_1008493_pt1 | contig 27897 bp, 14 predicted proteins | sample Biomet1_FD_59088 | JGI IMG/M metagenome (GOLD analysis project Ga0065701, IMG submission 59088) | Microbial communities from bioreactor (seeded with anoxic lake sediment) at LBNL, California, USA - Biofuel metagenome 1 version 3... | ecosystem: Engineered > Bioreactor > Anaerobic > Unclassified ...
ATGAATCTAACCCTCCAATATTTTAGTCTTCAATCAATTACAAATCGAATTATTTTTATGGTAACGATTAAAAGCTTAATGATAAAATGGTATCAACGAAAATGCCTTTCAGTTCTTTCTTGACCAAAGAAATTAAGTCTAAAGGCTTGCCAACGACTATAATCTTTTCCATATCCACTATTCAATTATGATTAATCGCGTATCATTTTCACAGAATGTGAAAACAGTACATATATACAGAAAACACATTGAATAACAATTGTATAGAATGGTAATTTATTTAGGATTCAAACGGCATAGCTGAAGGTTTTGTTAACAAGCTGAAGACGATAAAACGCATGCTTTATGGTAGAGCCAGCCTAGAGTTGCTAAAACAGAAGCTGTACCTGACAGGATATTCTTTTTTCAACTAAATTGCAAAAGAGCAACCTATTCAGGACGAGACAGAATTCCCAGTTCGATAAAAACAAACAATTCATACAAATCAATAGTTAATTGATCTGTATGAATCTTTATTTATTGATTATCATTCAATGATCTTATTTTCAGTTGATTTTTAAATTTTTCTAAGCTCAGGCTTGTTTCAACTTTTATTGTACGTGGTATACCAGGTAACAAATCAAAGTAATTATCTTCGAAGAAATTATCGATGCCATCTATTGAAAGAAAAACTCCACGAACAAAATATTTTGAACTGAGTGTTACTTCAAATCCTTTATCAATAACTTTTATTTCTTTATGAATGCCGGGACGTCCATAATTCATATCCTTTTGTTTAGCAGCATAAGCAATATTATAATATTGTTTCTCTTTCGTATCGAAAGTAACATAAAATATAACATCACTCCCATTGAAACGGCCTAATACATCTTTAAGACGTGCTGTAAAAATCTTCTTCGATGTGTTCGCCGGTGCAGTATAATCAAAAGAGTGAGTAGATACAACAATGCCATCAAGGGTTATCATCTGTAGAGTAAACTTTCCTTTTACAGGTTTTAATCTATCGGATACTACTGATACTGAAATAGTATCCCTCATAGCCACAGGTGAAACAAGGATATCATCGTAAGCTTTTTTAGTGAAATAATGCTGTGCTTTCCAGCGTCCGTAATAATCACGGCTCGACCATGAAGCAACCGGCCAGCAATCGTTAAGCTGCCAGAATAATGTTCCCATACAATATGGCATATCTCTTCTATGAGCTTCCATAGCCGCTTTAATAGCATCTCCCTGAAGAATCATTCCTTCGTAAAGAAATTCCTCAAGATTCCTTGGCTTGCGATAATCTTTCAGAAGATACTCCTCAATAAGTTTATTTGCATAACTCCCGGCTTTTTGATGTTCCATCATTACTTCTGAAAAAATGTTGTGATCATGCTCCTCTGGTGCATATCTTTTCACCGATTCATATTCAGGAAACGACTGAAAACCATATTCGCTAAAGAAACGTGCACGGCGAATATTATAATGATTGATAGAATCACGGCCATGCCATACTCCCCAATAATGATCATCTCCATTTATTCCATCACTTGGAGTATCATCAAATGCAAACGGACATGATGGGCGGTAACTGATTCCTCCCCCATACTTTTTTACCACATCGGGTAATACTCCGAAGAACAGATCATGAAATTGCTTAAAAATAACATCAGCATAACCTTGTTTCTCATACATCTGTTTCCTTCCACCCCAACCGTACCAAACATCCTGACACTCATTATTACCAGCCCATACAGCTATACACGGATGATTACGCAAACGTTCAACATTATAGATCGCTTCCTGACGTACATTTTCCAGAAAAGCAGAATCAGCTGGGTAAGTTGAGCAAGCAAACATAAAATCCTGCCAAACAAGGATTCCATTCTGATCACAAAAATCATAGAACTTATCGACCTCGTAAATGCCACCTCCCCAAACACGAATCATATTCATATTTACATTCTTGGCATCCATAACGGTGCGGTGATAAATTGAATCGGTTACACGAGGAAGGAAATTATCACAAGGTATCATATCTGCACCTTTCATAAAAACAGGGTGTCCGTTAAGTTCAAAATAAAGTGCATGCCCATACTGATCTTCCTTTAATACAAGCTTTAAAGAACGAATTCCAATACGTTCATCTTTGGCATCAACTTCACTTTCTTTCTCAAGGATCAGACTAGTATTAAATTTATATAAATAAGGCTCTCCAAGTCCGTTAGTCCACCACAAATGTGGTTTTTTAATGGTATAATCCAAAGCTACTCTATTCAACCCTCTTGTAAGGTTCACTTGTTTAGAAGCATATATCTTGCCATCTGCCATTACACGTATAGAAGCATTATCCACTGCACTATCACTAAGTACTTCAACTACAGAGCTCACATTTGCACGAGAAGCAGTAACATCTTTTTGTATAAATTGTACATTACGAATACGTGCCTTGTTCCATGTCTCCAGATAAACCGGCCGCCAGATACCGGAGGTTACAAAGCGTGGTCCCCAGTCCCATCCGTAATGATAACCTGCTTTTCTTGCGAAAATACTGATCCGCTTTCCAAATAATCCACCATTTTCAGCCTGATCAGGTCCGGTGGAATGCTGATAGGGTAACGCATCCCATTTAGGAACATCAACCTTGACCGGAGAATTAAAATAAACTTCCAGATGATTACGTCCTTCTTTAAGAATNCCCTTCACATTGCACCTCCATTCACGAAACATATTGTTTGCTTTAACAAGCAAAACACTATTCAGATAAACATCTGCATAGGTGTCGAGCCCCTTGAATACCAGTTCCTGATTAGATGAATTTATTTCATCATCAGTAGCATCAATGTATGTCTGATACATCCAGTCCTCTTTATCCACCCATTGAACGGCTCTTTCATTCAGACGATAAAATGGATCATCAATAATTTTGTTTGCCATTAAATCTGTATGCACACAGCCAGGAACTGTAGCCGGATACCAAATTTCAGACCGTGCCTGCCGAAATTCCCAATTCTGAGATAGGCTCCGATAAGTAACTTTTGCTTGTGCACCAATTATACTCATTAATAAAAATGCAAATAATAAATACTTAAATTTCATATTACTAATATTTAATTGTCAATACTGATTGTTGAATCATATCTATTCGATATAACTGTCCATCTTTAACAGGAGTTATTATTTGGTTATTAATTTCAAAATGAGGAGTACCCCAGGCCTCAGGTAGTAAAATGCTGAAAGAATGTTTAACCATAGATTTTATCTTTGCATTTACTATCTTACTATTATTCCATGACATATTAACAACTAATCCACCTTCAGCACAAATACCTGAAACGGCACCTTTAATCCACTGAGAAGGTAATGAAGGAAGAAATTCAATAAAGCCATCATAACTTTGTAGAAGCATCTCCGAAATGCCTGCAACTCCAGCTTACTGTTGCATCAANNCTAAATATATCTTTTTCGGCACCAGCAATACCTGCCGGAGAAACTGTCATAAGATTCTCACGCATAAATTCACGATATAACCCTTGCAAAGAATGATAAGCTTTATCTGCATCTTTAGTCCGAGCAAAAAAATTAATCATATTGGCTCGACTCCATTCAGTATCTTCCCACTTTGGTGCACTCAATTGTTTTTCGATTGATTTTCGAGCCGCCGACATTAGTCGCGGAGTCTTTGTGTATGATATTTCATCTAATGGATATAGAGAAATCAAATGAGAAGAGTGGCGATGATTGGGATCTGCTCTTTCTACATCGAGGAGCCATTCTTTTATAGTTCCTTCTTTACTTACTGCTAACGGAGGTAGTCTCTTAATGTCTTTCTCCAGTCGGGAACGGAATTTTGAATCAATATTTAAAATTTTGGATGATTCAATACAAGCATTATAGATGTAATATACTACAGCACGGTCAATTGTTGGCATCATAGAAAGCGACCATGTTTCTCCTTTATAACTAAACCCATTTTCTGGTGAGATACTTGGTCCTGTTACCAAATAACCGGTATTCGGATCCTCAACCATATAATCCACAAAAAACTGAGCTGTTTTTTTCAATAATGGATAGCCTACTTTTGCCAGATATTCTTTATCCATTGTATAAAGATAGTGCTTCCATAACTGAGTGGCCTGCCACGCTCCGGCAGATGGACAGAGTCCCCACCCTACTTCACCTCCAGGAGCCGTGTAGCCCCATACATTTGTAATAGTATGCGCAACCCAGCCATCACAACCATACATTTTTTTTGCCGTTTCATGCCCAGCTTTTGCGAGTAATGCCAGATAAGAGAATAGTGGCTCATTGCATTCTGCCAAATTAGCAACATTAGCTGCCCAATAGTTCTGCTCAATATTTATATCCAAGTGATAATCACATGTCCAAGGCATATTGCAGGCTAGATTATCATTCCATATTCCTTGCAAGTTAGCAGGTAATGGAGAACCTTTTCTTGAGCTGGAAATAAGCATATACCTGCCATACTGATAAAAAAGAGCATCAAAAGCTGGATCTGTTTCACCTTTTTTAATATGCATCCATCTTTCATCAGTTGGTAAGTTACTCTTATCTTCACCAAGTGAAATCTGCATCCGCCCGTAAAGATTACGATAATCACTTATGTGGCTATGTCTCATTTGCTGATATCCTCTATTCAGACAGTTACCTATTGTCTTCTTACAAATTTGCTGATAATTTTTTGAGTTGAAATCAGTACGGATGTCTGCATAAATATAAAGTTCATCCGCTTTTTCTATTTTTAATAAATTATCGGATACAGAAACTTTCCCACCTTTAGGAACAATACGGATCATGCCAACAAAGTGTACTCCTCCAGGTCCCATATTGGGGAATAGAGCTTGTCCGGAAAGAAAAAGTCCGTCTTGGTTTATCTTTACAGAAGATTTACGTAACAAATCCAAAGAAAGCTTTGTGTTTATTTGACCAGGTTTATTTGCTGCCACTCTGATAGCAAATACTTCATCTGGCTTGCTACAAAAATACTCCCGGATAAAGTGTACATCACCTTTATCAAAAGAAACGGTTGCAATAGAATTTTCCAGGTCTAATTCACGACAGTAATTATTTGTCTCCCCAGAATTATAAGTAAAACTTATTTTTAGATCACCTAAAGGTAAATGTGTGCCGAAAGATTTTCCATGTCCAGACAAGAACTTAGTGCCAAGCCTATTTCCTTCAGGAATATCCCCCTCAAAAAACAGCTTTCTTATCTGCGCCAGATTCTCTTTACCACAAAGNTCATTCTGAGTTGAATCCGGCTGCCCCGACCATAAAGATATCTCATTCAAGGCCAAAGTCTCTTCATCAACACCACCATAAATCATTGCTCCCAATCGTCCATTCCCAACCGGAATAGATCCCATCCATTCTTTTGCCGGTTGTTTGTACCAAAGAGTAAAACTTTTATCACCCTTTGGTGATGCATATCCAGTTATCGACAAAAGAGTAAACAGTAGAGCTGNATATTCGATTTTCTTTATTATTTTCATTGTTATTTTTTATTATCTATTTAAGAATTAATTAATATTTTTTACACGGTTTCTCTCCCATTTTAAATTCTAGAACTCCCCCATTGAGCATACTTTGATGAGTAATAAAACTACCATGAAATGGCTTTCCATTTAATAGTGCCGACTGAATATAGATATTCCTTTTTGTACGATGCTGAGCGCGAATAGTAAATGTTTTACCACCAGACAAAGATATTATGCTCTCATCAAGAAGTGGAGTTCCAATTGCATACACACCACTGGCTGGATTTACCGGATAAAATCCCATTGCACTGAACACATACCATGCAGACATCTCTCCACAGTCATCATTTCCAGCATATCCAGCTGAAGTATTATTGTAAAGACTATCTGCTATCAATGCAACATATTTTTGCGTATTCCATGGTTCACCAACATAATCATATAAATAAGCTACATGGTGACTTGGTTCATTACCATGTGCATACTGCCCAATAAAACCAGAAGCATTTCCGTTAACTTTTCCACTTTGTTTGGTTGAAGTAAAAAATTGAGTCAGCTTTTGAGAAAAAGCTTTATTTCCTCCTATTAGTTTTACTAAAGAAGGAATCTGATGTTGTACAGACCAGAAATATTGCCAAGCGTTACCCTCTGTAAAAGGATAACCTCCGTTGGCACCATACTTGTATGGATCAAAAGGTTCTATCCAATAACCTTTATCATCCTTGGGCTGAAAAAACTTTGTAACAGGATTAAATAGATTTCTATAAAATTCAGAACGTTTAATAAAACGTTGATAATCGTCTAATTTACCCATTTTTTTAGCCAATTGTGCAACACACCAATCATCAAAAGACTGTTCAAGGGTGATGGATACAGATTGCGTTTGAATATTTTCCGGTATATAGCCATATTTTTCCCATACATCAAAGGAAGAATTAGGGTGAGAGATTATTGAGCTATTGAGTACAGCTTCATAAGCCTTATTCTTATCTATTCCAGGAATTTCCTTTAAAACAGCATCAACAATTACTGGTATAGAGTGATTCCCTATCATGCAATAATTTTCCTGTCCCCTACTAGTTGCCAAATAGGCAAATAGCCATAGTATTGATATTGACGTAACATGCTATTCACAAAATCGACAGTTCGTTCCGGTTGCAATAACGTATATAATGGATGTGCAGCTCGAAAAGTATCCCACAATGAAAAAGTAGAATATTCCGTTTCGCTTTCAGGAATTCTTTGAGTAGAATAATCCGGAGCCATAAACTCTCCATTTACATCGGAAATAGTATTAGGTTGAACCATAGTATGATACAAAGCTGTGTAAAAAATTTCTTTTTGTAGAGTTGACCCTTTTACTTTTATCTTGCTTAATTCATTATTCCATTTTATTTTAGCCTGGTTTACGAATTCGTCAAAATTCCAGCCTGAGACCTCTTTATCCATATTTAAACCGGCATTTTTTATTGATACCGGAGATAAAGCAACCTTAGTTATAAGTTTTTCTTTATCTGATGTATCAAAATCGAAAACAGCTTTTAAATTTGTTCCATTGACAACTATCCCATCATTATACTGTTTATCTCCACTTATCAAAAGAGTAGATACTATCGGCTTTGAAAACTTAATCTGAAAATAAACCTTTCTGAGTTTCGCCCACCCTGTAATGATACGGTATCCTTCAACAGTAGAATCATCAACAACTCGTATCTGCGACTGAATAATCCGTCGATCCCAGTCACCTTTCTGGGCTGAATGGTCAAGATCTAAAACCAGATGCGCATGATTTACTTTTGGATACGTGTAACGATGAATTCCTACATGAGTAGTAGTCAGTAAGCTCAGCATTTACATCATAATCCTTTAACAATACCTGATAGTATCCGGGGAATGCCTTTTCTTGGTCATGCGAAAAATGTGACTGGTACCCGTTACCTGATTCCGGATTTTCCTTTGCAATAGTATGAACCTCACCTACAGTAGGCATAAGTAATACATCAATTAGATCGGCCACACCAGTGCCACTTAATCGAGTATGACTAAAGCCCACAATAACCTTATCATTATGATCATATCCTGAAGCTTGGCCCCAATTAGGAGCCAGACGNGTATCAGGACTTAATTGCACCATTCCGAATGGAACTGTGGCTCCAGGATAATTATTTCCGGATAAACTGGAAGCAACAGCTCCCGTACCAATAAAAGGATTCACCCATTGGGTAACATCCTGAGCTTTTATTCCTATTGAAAACAAAAGCATTCCAATCAGGTAAATAGACAGAGTACGTTCTTTCATCATCATATTAAATTAAAACAAGTAACTCATGCTACTTAACATTATAGGTTATTCCAGGCCAATCGTCAGTACGAAAAGAAGAAGCAGGCAGTTCATCTCTATTAAATAATGCACATTCCGGATTATCAGCCCAATCATAGCGTACAGCTACAGGATATGGTACTTTTAAAGAAAAAACAGAAACTTTCCCATTGACAATTTCAGCATCAGCATTATAATAAATATGATCGGGTCCTGCAACCGCAAAACCTAGTAGTTTGCCTGTTTTTGCCATTAAGCCTTCTGAATGGGTGAAGCTAATTTCAATTTTATTACCTTTTATACAATACGACTTAAATCTTGGTCCGGAATATTCAGCTTTTTTATTATATATATTTGTTAGTGCAATTAAAGATAAACGTCTAGCCACTTCTTGTTTGTTTTTGGGGTGAATATTACTTCCTTCACCAATATCCGTAATAACAGCCATGCCAGTATTCTCAAATATTTAAAACCATAGACTGCGCCTCTCTTACCTCTGCCCAATTTGAATCACCTGGTTTCTCAGCTTGTTTCTTGTAATTGGCTAATTGAACAAAGTAGAATGGAAAATTTCGGTTCCAAGCGCTACGCCAATCTCTGATCATTACCGAAAAAAGATACGCGGTATTGGTAACCTCTATTTTCATTAGCTTCACCTTGATACCAAATAACTCCTTGAAACGCAAATGGAATAAGTGGGTGAATCATTGCATTATAAAGAGAAGATGGATAACTTGGATTATTCAGAACTGGTACAGGAGTAGCGGGCAAACACTTTTGATTGGCTCCTACACAATACCTCCAATCTCCATTTAAGCCCATTTTTTTACTACCTTGTGCAATATAAATTTGTTCTGCTTTACCATAGATGCCACCTTCACCACCGGAGTCATAAACACGAATTGTTAGATTGTTGATTCCTGCTTTTACTAGTTTTTTCGGAATAATATAATGTCTATCCACATTATACCCCGACGTTCTCCCAATTTCAACACCGTTAAAATAGCAAATATCTTCATCGTCAATTGGTCCCAACTCCAGAGCTACATTATCTTTACCAACCCAACTTCCGGGAATATTTATATCCTTTCTGAACCATACTATACCATTAAAATTGTCTCCCAAAGTTTTTTCCATATATTGTGGTATAAGCATTACGCTCCATGAAGATGTATCATATTGACTAGAGTACCATGTATTTATCAGCCCTTGATCTCTTGCTTCACATTGACTAACCCAACTATCTCTTACTTTCTTCTCAAAAGCCAAAGTTGATTCTGTATTTTTGCCATAATTGCAAGCTATTTCCAACTTATCTTTGAATTCCGGAAAATATGAAAGAGAATTTCCACTAGTCCATGCTTCAACAGGTGTTCCTCCCCAGGTTACATCGATTACTCCAATAGGAATATTCAACTTACGACTTAGTTCTCTTGCATAGAAATAAGCCACAGCAGAAAAAATTTTCAACTGAAGCCGGAGAACAAGTATTCCAGGATGCAGAATTAGCATTTAAAATATCTGAAGGAACCGGAGCCGTTGTTTTTTTTATCTGCAGTAACCTTATGTTAGGATAATTTGCATTAGACTATTTCTTGTCTATAGTTCATTACTTGCCCCCACCCAGCTACTGGCATTTCCATGTTAGATTGGCCTGAGCATATCCAAACTTCCCCAATCATAACATTGGTAAGTTTTATTTCACTTCCGTCCGAGATCTTAATTTCATAAGGACCGCCTGCTGAAGGAGTAGAAATTATTGTACGCCATAAGCCCTTAGAATCGGCTTTAATAATAATTACTTTCTTATCCCAGGAAGTAGTTATTTTCACGTTTTTGTTGAGAGTAGCGCTACCCCATATCGGAGTTTGAGCATTTTGTTGTAACACCATATTAGTTGTAAATAAAACTGGTAACACCGGCCTTGCATTTATCCCNATATAAAAACTTAAAAGCATGAATGCAGAGAATAAGACTATTTTCAAGGATAAATTATTCATTCGTTTTTTCATTGGTATCAAATTAAAATAAGGCCTATATTATAAAATATATTTTACAATAAAAGCCTTATTAATATTCTAAAATTTCTTTTCAACTATTTATTTAATTCTACTCTGCAGTAATCTCAATAACCCGACTATGTGTTTGTTGAGTAGTGAATACATCAAGACCAATATTCATAAGGAATGATCCTGAATAGAGTTGACCATTTTGTCTAAAATCAGAATCATGTCCTGACATGAGATTAGTTTCTTTCAATCTATACATTGTAGTAGGATTTAATCCTTGTAATTTCACAGGAAATAGTTTTTCTCCAAATCGAGGATGTATATCATATGCAAATAAAAGTGACTTATTTTCTGTAACATATAATGATGCAGAATGATTGCCATCATAAGGTGAAAACAAACGATATAAATCACCATTATAAATTACATTTTTTAATTGCTTATAGTTTTCAATTGCCTGATGGCAAAATGCCATCTCAGGCTCTTTTAAACTNTGCAAATTAATATCAAACCCTAATTTACACATCATAGCAACATCCACACGAAATTTAATACTTGTATTAGAGCTCCAGTTTGTTACATGAGCACACATACTTTTTGATGGNAAAAAATGGGAAAATCCCCATTGAATAAATATTCTTTCTACCGGATCAGTATTATCACTACACCAAAATTCTGTGAAGTATTTTAGTGCTTCATAATCACACCGGCCTCCGCCACCCGAACATAACATCAAAGGAAGATTGGGATAATTTTTTTTCACCCGATTCATTACGTTATAAAGCCCTCTAACATAATCAATATATAATTGCCCCTGTTTANCTTTTAAATAAGGGGAATAAATATTAGTAATTGGGCTGTTGCAGTCCCATTTCATAAAAGCCAGATCCGGATTCTCTATCATCAGATTATCAATGATGCTGTAAACATAATCTTGTACTTTTGGATTGCATAAATCAAGTACTAACTGGTTTCTGAAATAATATGGTTCACGTTTCGACAAAGAAATAATCCAGTCAGGATGCTTTTCTGCCAATTCACTTTTAGGATTAACCATTTCTGGTTCAATCCAGATGCCCAATTTAACACCTTCAGCTTTTGCCGCCTTTACTAAAAAAGGAATGCCATGAGGTAATTTACTTTTTGTAACATCCCAATCACCAAGTCCGGCATGATCGTCTATTCTAGGATATTTATTTCCAAACCATCCATCATCAAGCAAAAACATATCTACACCCAATTTTTTAGTTTCTTTGCACAGATTAGCAATTTTTTCTTCATTGAAATCAAATCCTGTATTTTCCCAATTATTAAGCAAAGTAAGACGATCCCCCTTACCATCTTTCAATTGATAGTTCAGAGCCCAATGATGGAAATTTCTGCTACCTTGACCAACACCTTGATTACTTAAGGTGAAAATAAATTCAGGAGTCGTAAAAATATCGCTGGGTTTCAAGGTGTAATCTGATGCATAAGGATTAATTCCAGAGATAACACGTAAGCACCCCATGTTGTCTACTTCAAAAGTAAAACTAAAATTTCCTGTCCAGCCAATTGTACCCATAAGTACTTTACCGGAATTTTCGTTAGCAGTATTACCAAATCCCAGTTCAAAAAATGGATAAGCAAACATTGCAGCTCTAGTACCCAACTTCGAATCAATAATTTTTTTTCCAAACGAAAGTTGTTGAGTGCTCATTTTTGTTTCTTTTGCCCAATCTCCACTAAACTCATTCAAATAATATGATGGTTCTGAAAAATACAGAAAAGACGAAGCATATCTGGATATGTTTACGGGATACTTTTCTTTGTGGCTTATTTCAGTCCAAGTCTTGAATATATTCTCTTTTGAATATGTTACATAATGTAATGTGACATATACAGGATAAAGGTTATCCTTAAGTTTAATAGTTGTTTCAGTAATATTGTCATCTATCTTACGAACATTGTGAGATAAGTAGTAAAGTACGCTTGTAGGATTGCCATCATTGTGTCGAATAGCAAAAGCAGGCTCAAAAAAATCTTCGGTCCCAGAAACTGGATAACATTCCCATATTTTATTGGGGATTATTGGAATCACCGCTTGTCTTTTGAAATTCAAATAGACTAGCTTTATCCGGTTCCTTGCTTAATTTTGCTCCCAAATAAGACTGATAAATACGACCATTGGGAGATACATTAATCAATAACTCTGTATCCAAGGTACTTATAGAGATCTGATTTTGATTATCTGCTCTTGAAACTTGCAAAGAAAAAAACAATGCAATTATAAATATAACTTTTTTCATTATTAAGCAATATAGGATCAATCTTCATGAAGTACCCTCACCCATTGAGGGTGAGAGTACTATTATGAAAACTAATCTCAATTAAAAACTAATACCTCTATAGTAATTAATAACCAGGATTCTGATCTTCTGGAGTGAAATCATCATTTCCTTTTATTTCAGTGTCAGGTATTGGATACCGAACATTAAAATTCTGAATTGTTCCCGATTCTTTTGCCCAACGATTTCTTTCCTTTACTAACTGAACAAACTTACTGGTACGAATCAAATCCATTCGGCGCCAACCCTCAAAACATAATTCTCTCATACGTTCATCCAAAATTTTAACCCTGAATTCATCCTGTGACATTACTGTATTCCATTTTTTGTCTTCAGGTAATGTACCTCTCCAAGCCCGAGTACGTATTTTATCATTTACCATTTTCACTGCATCAGAAGTCATACCTAATTCATTCAGACATTCAGCATACAATAAAATAATATCAGCTAAACGGATTACGGCGAAGTTCTTTCCAGAATTCCACATGTTTCGAATATCACCATTATCAGAATCTGTACGCGGATCTTCAAATTTCTTAATGTGTGGATCTAACTCATCAGTAGTACCAGTCCATTGAGTTTTACTTAAATCTGGAGTTACACCATGATAATCAAAATTATAACGAAGGCTTGCATCTTTACGAGTATCACCATCCTCCCATATTCCACCTTTTTCTACAGTTTTGTATACAAATGGAGTTGGAACTAAAAAGTCGTAACCAGAGAAATGACATCCTTGACTGAACCAGGAATCTATTGCTCTTGATCCACAATCAAATTGCCAATAATTACAGTCAGGCCAAATATTGTTAAACTGCAATTCAAAAATAGATTCTGAAGAATTAGGTTTATCATAAGCAAATAAATCGGCATAATTGGAAACTAGTTGATAACGACCAATCATTTTATCGAAGCAATCTTTAGCCTTTGAAAAGTCGCGATAGCCAGTCTCAACTGGAGCATACATATATGCTTTACCTAACATTGCCAAAGCTGCTCCTGAGGTAGCACGTTTAGGATCATCCCAATGATCAGGTAAATTATCTGCTGCAATCTTAAAGTCATTGATAATATATTCCCACACACCTTTGAGTGGCTGACGTCCTAAACCTAGTTCTTTAGTACGTGCCATATCAATAATTGGAATTTCACCCCAATACATTGATAATTCCATCATCAACATTCCCCGAATAAAACTGGCCTCACCTAATAATTGTTTTGCTTTTTGCGGATCTTCATCTGTAAAACTCAGTGCATATATAGCTTTTGCTGCAGCTGTAACAACCGGCCATCTATTCGACCAAACAGCAGTTACCTGAGTGGATGTAGAATTTAATAGGCCATTGTATTTATCCAATCCAGCTTGTCCCCCAGAAGAGATAAGCTGAAAATTGCCCTGCTGAGTCTCGTCAAGCCCAAGATTAGTCATAAGGCCATTTCTTCCCTGTTTACATCCACGATAACTTGTATATAATCCCATTACTAAAGGCTCTACATTCTCAATTTTAGAAAAAACCTGATCTTCTGTTAAAGATGTTTTTGATTCTTGGGTCAGAAAATCTGAGCAAGAAGTTGCATTAAAAGCAAGGATTACTCCCATTGCACATGCAGTAATATTCTTTTTTATACTTTTCATAGTTATTTTAATTACAAATAAATTAATATCTAAGGAAATTCTTAGAAACTTACATTCAATCCAAATACATACATTTTAGTTGGAGGATACCAATCACCAGTTTCTGGATCATAACCATTATAACTAGTCAGACAGAATAAATTTGAACCTGTAGCATAAACACGTAAACTACCAAGCTTTAACTTGTTTACAATACTATTTGAGAAAGTATATGATAAGGTTAAAGTAGAGAGTCTTAAAAAAGAAGCATTCTGAACACTAAAATCCATTTGGCTAGCACTGTAATGATTGTAATCAAATCCTGTTAGTACACGAGGGAATTTTGCATCTGTATTTTCAGAAGTCCATCTATCAAGTAAATCTACAGATGCAATACTATTACCCACACTAGTTATTAAACCTTCATAGTAAGGACTCAATTTTTTTGCGCCATATGAATAATTGAATACAGCATTTAGTGAAAGTCCTTTCCATGAAAAATCGGTTGAAAAGCCACCATAAAATTTAGGATCACTAGATCCAATAACGACTCGGTCTTTCTCATCTATGGACTTGTTACCATCTACATCCAATGGATATAAATCACCAGCACCTACATTATATCCATTAAAATTAATTTTGCTTAATCGTTCAAGATCAGAAGCTTGTGCTATCCCTCCAGTTCTCCAGATATAAATTGTATTTCTTGATTTACCCAAAAACAGGTTACCTTCCTTTTGAATATTTCTATCACCATCAACGCTATAAATAACATCGTTAGTACCATACAATTGAGTAATCTTATTCTTATCAGCAGACAAATTCGCTGAAATATTCCATTGGAAATCTTTTGTTTGAATAGCATTTACATTCAAAGTAAATTCAATTCCCTTATTTTCAATAGCTCCTATATTTTCAAACGCATTATTAAATCCTGATGTAGTTGGTAATGAACGGTTCATTAATAAGTCTTTATTTTTTATAAAGAAGGCGTCAGCAGACAGACGTACGCGATTGTTTAGTACTCCCATATCTAAACCAACATTAAACTGTTTTTGCTTTTCCCAAGTTATATTTTTCAGTGCCTCTACGTCCGTTTGAGACATAAGAAACTTGACCGTTATTAACACTAGGGCTATATAAGCTTCTAAAAGCAAAATTGTCTATATTTTGATTGCCCACAACTCCGTATCCAAGACGTAATTTTAATTGGTCAAATATTTTTTGATCTTCCATAAATGATTCCTCTGCAATATTCCATGCACCTGAAAAAGATGGGAAAAGACCCCATTGATGACCTTTGGCAAATTTGGATGAACCATCATAACGAGCTGTTGCCGTTAAATAATACTTATCAGCATAACTATAGTTAGCTCTTGCAATATATGACATTAATGTAGCTGTAACAAAGTCTGAATTAATATCTCTTTCATTCTTTTTGTAAGAAGAACCAATGTTATAATATGAAAATAAGTCAGTGCCAAAGCCACGTCCTGTAGCTGTAGTATAATTTCTGTCAACACGTGTGGTACTAGTACCCAATAGTCCGTTAAATTTATGCTTGTTTATTGTTTTATCGTATGATACTGTATTATCCCATTGCCAGGTCAAACGATTATCACGACTATGATAAGCTTCACCATCAGCTGAATAACGAATTGATTCATATATATCTTTTGGAGTATATCTGAATGCATTCTCATCGACATAATCCAATGAGATTGAAGTACGAATATTTAGTCCTTTTATTGGATTGATATTTAAATAATTGGCTGATAATATTCTACTACGAAAGCGATCATTATCACACTCCAAAGATCTTATTGGATTGAAGTTATTTTGATCAAAAATACCTTGATAATTTAATGTAGGAATATTTGTATCAATAGCTAACATAGGATTTGCATTACGTGCACGATTCATAACTCCATCATCTACAATCTCGTCTTTAATACGGGTGAATGATGTATTTGTACCAACTTTTAACCAAGATTTTATTAATTGATCAGCATTAATACGCCCTGTATACTTGTTTTGACCAGATTTTTTCATTAAACCCTTCTGGTCTGAATAACCTAAGCTCATATAATATGATCCTTTATCTGTTCCACCCGAAAAACTTAACGTATGATTTTGTTGTAATCCCGTACGTGTTACCTCATCCAGCCAATTATCGTTCTTATTATTTTTGTATGCATCGAACTCATAATCAGCAAAAACAGTGTTAGATCCCATAACAACATTGTTGATATATTGATTAACATCTCCATTTGGATTTGTAGCTCTAAATCCATTGACATACGCATCTTTTCTTAATTCAAACAGCTGCTTTGTATTCATAGTCTTGGGAACTTTTGCAAAATTCTGAACACCAAACCAAGCGTCATAGCTAATTTTACCTTCACCTTGTTTTTCCCTTTTTAGTTGTGATCAGAACAACGCCATTGGAACCTCTCGAACCATATAAGGCCGTGGCAGAAGCATCCTTCAAAACTTCTATAGATGCAACATCATTTAGATTAATAGAATTAAAGCCTGAAGCAAAATTGTCCATAACTAAACCATCTACTACATATATAGGATCCGTTGAAGTATTAATAGTGTTTACTCCACGAATTTTTATTGAAGCATCGTCACCTGGACGTGTTCCATTTGAGATAAAAACACCAGCAACTCTACCTTGAATTGCTTGATTTATAGTTGTAACAGGCTTTTCTTCCAAAACTTTTTGGCTAACACTACCTACAGCTCCTGTTAAATCACTTTTTTTAAAGGAAGCACCAACGACAACAACTTCATCCATCAATTTTACATCACTCTTCATTACAATGGATAAATGATTTTGCTTTCCAATAGTAACCACTTGCGGAATGTAACCAATATACGAAATATTGAGGATTGCATTATCTGTTACTTCATCCAGAGTAAATAAGCCATTAACATCAGTAATTGCACCTTTAGAGGTATCTTTTATATAAACGCTTACTCCAATTAATGGGTCTCCATTAGAATCTTTGACTATACCAGTTATTGTTTTTCTTTGTTGGTTTATTGATTGTACCATTTCCCCACGATAAATTTTAGCTCCCTCCGCTTTTGAAGTACAGGGCATCATCGTGATAACAGCAAAAAATAACAGCGATTTAGTTGTTAAATTTTGCCATTTGAGTTCATTAATTTTCTTCATTCTCATGTTTGCTTTTTTAGTATTAATAATTAAGTCATTACTTATTCGAATCCAAAAGTATTTATTAAATGATAGCTGAATAGCCTCATTTTATTCAAAAAATAGCATAAATGTTGCAGTTGAAATAAAAATGTTGCAGTAAATACAATATTTCTATTTCACAAGACATACATCATATAATCTTTATTATAAGATATCTAAGTGTATATTATTTTACGAGTAGTTTTTTTATTATCATTTGTGATAACCTGAACTAAAAAAACGCCCTTCAGAAATGTTGATAAGTTAACAGAAACAGTAGCTACCCCTAAACCAGAAGTTATTGATTTAACCAAGCAACCATTAAGAGTAGTTATATTAACGCTTTTAACAGGAACCTTAGTTTGAACAGTTAATAGCGATCCTCTGACATTTACTAAAATAGTATCAGTCTTGACGGCGGAAAGTGAAGTTTGGTTGTTTTGAAGATCTAACTTAAATAGTTGCACATCGTGAGCTGGCACGGAAAATCCAAGACTTTCACCTGATAATGTTAAGCTATTTCCAATCCACAATTCTTTAACGGACTTAACATCCATCAACTTGAGTCCAAGTCTGCTCAAATCTATACTTCCAGAATATGCAGAATTAGCATTATAATTATAAATAGCAAGGTATACACAATTGTCTGATTTGAGCATAAACTGACACTCTGCCTTATCAGCGCCTAGTGCAGTGGTACCTTCTACAGGATAAAATGAACGTCCTAATTTTGCGATTTCATTAATTTCAATATTCGTGGCAAACTTTAAAGCTTTTTGACGTGCTTGATCGGTTCCTGGATAAGTGCCTTTATAACTAAAATTATCTCCTAAAATGTACATTCCCGTTGTCGCTAGAGAAGTCATCCTCATTCTATTCTCTCCCTCAGTAAATCCAGTCAATACAGCATTATCAGGATCGTTAAAATTATATACCCTATCCAGCCACCATCCATATGATAGACTATTCAATACATATTCGCTATTATCAGCAGATCCCCATGCATCACAACTTATTCGCCTGCCATTTCCATATTGAGAAGGGAACAGAGGTGCAATTGATAATCCAAGATAAATATCATTACCACAGAGATCACTCAAATATTTCATTCCTACATTATAAGCCTGAACTCCTGTTGTCACATTTTTATCATAGTAACTATCAGCCTCTAAAATTCCATTATTTAAAAAATCTAATTTAATATACTTAAATCCCCACGACTTAAACTTATTAATAAAATATACCATACGGGCTTTAGTACCTGGATGCGTTGGATCTAAGGCTCGTGAAGCTATTTTACGAATTTTACCATTAACATAAAGGTATGCACTCTTATAATAGAAAGTACTTCCTTCCATAAATCGATCTCCATTTTCTCCCCAATCTGAAAATGGAGACCAGTATATACCCGGTTGCTGACCATTAGCCAAACAATGATTTACAAAATCCTTTAATTGCGTTTCAGTCATATTATCCCAATATGAATCTAACACAATATACACAGTACCATTATTAGAAAAATTTGATTTTTGTAAATTATTCGCATAAAAATCAGAAACATCCAATACTCCATTATAATTCACTTTATCTGCCATACCTCCCCAGCTGTTCCAACCAAAGACATTTCCCTTTGTCCATGGGCGTGGAGGTGTTATCATAGCATTCACATCACCATAAATATCCATACCTGTCCGCCAATCATCAAACATTCCAACCATTACTTTAGGAGATTTCAATACTGTACCAGAAATACTCCCATGTTCTTTTGAAGGAAGGCCTGAAGCTACCGTATTAATATCGTTCGTTATTACATGAGTTATACCTCCATAGCATTCAATTTTATTTATATATTGATTTCCTGAGGTTGAGTATCTTATACCAGTTTTCCAAGTATCATGTTCTACAGAACCTAAAACTAAACCTGTACGTTTTTTTGAACTAAAAACAGTGGTAACCTCAAAGGATACGGAATCTTTGTTCAATGGATATGCTGAATAACGCACCCACTTATCATTATCAAATGGCACACTAACAACTCTGTTATCCGGATCTGTATCTAAAAATGAAGATTGAGTGTCAGTCATAATTGGTGCCATATAATTACTGCTGGTTTTGGCAGATGAAAGTAGGTATGCTTCAGTAAGGAAATAAGTACGATCTGGATACATATAAAAAACTTGCTTAATATCTGGTTTTCCAGTAAGGCCTGTATATAAAACAGTATATTTAGTGCCACTTCCAGTAGCATCACTAAAAGAATCTTCCGATAAATTAACTATTGAATAATCAGAACTCTTCAAATAATCTAACTGATTCTTTATTTTTACATAAACACTTCTCAAAACAGACTGTCCTTTATAAGAAAAGTCCATACACTTGGAATTACTATTATAAATAATCTCCCAATTACCTGAATTAATATTATTAATAGATGAGCCACTCTGTGCATAGGCCGAGCTCAAAGACCAAAAGAAAGAAACCAATAAGAAACCCCAAAATGTATTTTTCATAATCTCATATTTATATGATTATATTTATTAAAATTTCATAGCACAAAAATAAGAGCAATATAAATGCAATATAGCATTATATTGCCCAAATAATAACACAGATGTTGCAAGAGAAATAAAAAAGATATTGAAAATCACGATTATTACATAATAATCACTTCTCTGGTACATTTCAAATGAATATGAGCGCCTGATGATTTATGCGCATTTTTCATTACTTTTAAAAACTATTCCTCAGCTTTACTATATTTTTTTTGTATAGCTGATTCTGTTCTATCAATATTCTAGAGCGTAAAGANTTGAATTGAAATGCTATTTTTAGCTATGTCCAAAAACAAAAAACAATGAACCAAGGCAAATATATCTTTGCTAAACTTACAGACTTTCTTTCTCTGTCGAGTTTATGATCATTTGGTTGATATATGTATNTAGGCAATAAAAAAAATCANAACATTTGCCCCTTAAAACCAACTATTTGTATGATTTTTGGTCAATTAACCGGCAAGGATAGAATATATGATAAGAGGTACTTACCGAATGCGATTACAAAAATGTCAAAAAGCTAAATTATAAACAATTAATGATCAGCTGAGGCTAAATACCTAACAATGAATATATATATATTAGTGATTTAAAAAGCATNACATTTCAACATCAAAAGAATAACATGTTTTACTAACATATACTTCACCAGATCTCAATAAACAAGATGGAAATTTTCTATGACTACTTGAATCCGGATAATTCTGTGTTTCAAGGCAAACAGCGGTATGGGGTTTCCTAAGAAACCCAGATGTATAAAGAAATAATCCTAATGCATCTGTATAAATGGTAAGAGTTCTTTTGCTTGTCTGATCCCGTAAATATGCAGCAGGTATTTCATTATCATGCTTATTCAGAATGAAATAATTGTTATATCCTCTGTTCCATTTCAATTGTATGTCGTTGCTTTCAAAATATCTTCCTATTGTTTGTGTATGGCGNAAATCGAAAATAGTACCTGTCACATCGATTATATTCCCAGTGGGAATAAATTCCCGATCAGAATCTAAAATTTTATCTGCATTAATTCTAAGACATTGACTTCCAATACTACAATTTTTGCCGCTTAAATTAAAATAAGCATGGTTAGTCAGATTAATATATGTATCCAAATCTGTTGTTGCATAATAAGAAATAGCCACTGTATGATTAAGGAGCTGATACTTTACACTTACAGTAACATTTCCTGGGAATCCTCCCTCATTATCAAGAGATGTTCTAAAAAAACGTATTCCATCACTAAGTACCTCATATTCCCATAACTGGGTATTGAATCCATTAAAGCCACCGTGATTAGAATTTCTACCATCATTCTCATCCAGCTGATAGATTTTTGAATTCAATTCTATTCTAGCATTTGATATTCGATTAGCCACACGTCCTATAGTAGCTCCCATATAACAAGGATCGGCAACGTAGTCATTTATATTTTCATATCCTACAAGCAGATTTTCCAGTTTGCCATACTTATCTGGGAAAAATGCAGAAATCCATCTTGCTCCCCAATTACAGAGTTCTATATAAGTACCATCTTCATTTTCTAGTCGGAAAAGAATAGTACGTTCACCATTTGGATAAACAACCCAGTCAGAAAGAATCATATTCATAACCACTCTTTTTTTATGCAAATAAAATAATATAACTAAATTAAATAAATAGAATAAAATTACCTAAATCTACATACCATCCAACACCACTCATTTGTGTAAATGCAAATCCTTCAATACTACAATGTTCATAGCTATAGCCAGAACCATTGTCACCACCGGTAATTGTATTCAGACTCACCTAAACCATTCCAAACAGAGTTGTGGCACCCGCAGAAGTTTTTCCCAATTCATTATATGATTTTGCAGTTATAGTGTTAGTAGTTGCCCCAATAAACGGATTCACATAATCAGCCAATGATTGCCATGAAAAACAAACTGGCAAAACAAAGAATACAGAAAACAGGCAACTATATTTATTCATAATATCATCATTTTGAATTTCAGCGACAATTTCACTTTCAAAAANTGAGATATCGATCATAAAGTATTTATTTTATGACCAATANCTCGAAAAAACATTACCTTCCTGAAACTATTTTTATAAAACGTACATCGTTTGCTGGAACTAATAATTCGGCTTCCAGATCAACAGACTTGCCANTCCATAGATCAGTAGCTTTATAGTGTTTTGTGTAATTCAATCCTAAACGTTTCAAAGGTACATTTTTAGTAAAATCATCATTCATATAATTGAAAATTACATAATATACAGCATCTGAATCTTTCTTCATAAACTGGTTTTCAGATAATATACCGTCACCTTCTACTGGCATGAAAGAAACACCGTTTGCCACTACATTAACATTCGGATTGGTAAGGAACACAAATGATTTATTTTTGCCTTCAACTTTTGCTTCATTACTAAAATCCTCTCCTGAAATAAACAGCCCAGTAATAATGGCCGAAGTAACTCTAGCTCTATTTTCCCCTTCAGTAGCATCATGCAAAACTACATGGTCAGCATCATTAAATGAATATATATTATCAATCCACCAGCCATACGACAACGCATTCATTGTATATTCAGTATCTTTTATTTTATTCCATGCATCACATGCTATTCGTCGTGACTGTGCATAATTTGCCGGGAAGATAGGTGATATAGATAAATTTATATACATACCTTTAAAATATTTATCAATCAATTTCATTCCATAATTATAGGCTTGTGTTCCGGTACATACTGATTTATTATTCCAGTGATCACTTTCCATCATTCCATGAGTCATAAAGTCCATCTTTACATATTCAAAGCCACATCTTCTGAATAAGTCTGAAATCTTCTTCATCATAGTCTCAACAGCTGGATGAGTAGGATCAATGGCATACGCTCCGTCTAATTCCTGTGGTTTCCCATTTGCATAAAGATAAATGTCCTCATATTTGTATTCGGGAGAATCATCAACCACACGTTCTGGCTTCTTGCCCCAATCAGTAAATGGAGTCCAATATATACCAGCCACTTGTCCGTTTGCTTTGCATTTCATTACAAACTTTTTAAGTTCGGCCTCTGTAAGCTTACTCCACCCTGCATCAAGTCCCACATAAACTATCTTATCTTTATTACAGAAATTATTGTTTTGCAAATTTTCATGGACGTAATCAGATACCTCCATTGCCTTATTATAATTCAGTTTAAATTGAAGTACTCCCCAGCTATTCCATCCAAAAGGAACAGCTTTGTTCCATGGTCTACGAGGAGCAATAAGTGCATTAGCTTTACCAAATTCATCTAGCCCTTCTCTCCAGTCAGAAAAGAGCCCCAATAATATTTTGGGAGACTTTATCATAGACCCGTTTAAATATCCATGTTCCTTAGAATCCCGAGTTAACTTGTCCGCAACACCTCCAAAGCACACTATTCTCTGAATATTTTTTCCGTCACCTTTAAATAGATCAACAGCCGATTTCCAGTTTTGGTGTTCAACAGAACCTAGAACTAAACTATTACGAGATTTAATATTATAAATAGCAGTAACTTCATAACTTCTTAAAGTATCAAATGCGAGTGGTTTAGACTGATATCTTATCCAACAATCATTATCAAACGGTATAAATAGTGCTCTGTTTTCGTCATTATTAAATGGCATTCTACTATTTTCAATATTTACTGGAGCCATATAGTTGGACTTAAGATTATGGCATTTATCCCTAATTTCAAATTCCGTGAACAAATAATCTTTATTGGGATAGAGATAGAAAAATTGTTGCAATTCGGGTAGTCCTCTCTTGACGTAGTTTACAACTATTTTAGTTCCTTGCCCAAACTTATCCTTATAAGGGAAACTCTTCATTTTTAAGCTCGTATACTCCTTAGTCGATATAATCTGATCATTTAGCTTATACGCAGCATAAAGCCCATTAGTTAGCAATCGTCCATCCTTACTGACAGATATACAATTTTTCGTTTTATCTACCGAAAAATACCACTTGCCAGCTTTCACATTATTCTGCGCATAACCCCAGACAGAGAATATTACACCCAAAAATAAAAATACCAATCTCAAAATTTTCATATTAAAAAGGTTAATCTATAAATATTGTTTTAAACCCGAAAATCACAGAAACAAATGTAATTTCAAAAATTAAAAAACAATCGTTTTATATTTTCATAATATGAAAAATTTGTTTCAGAGTGCCCATAATTATACAAGAAAGGACATCTGTTATAATTTGTGCTACAAATGTTATATTTACTCATTCAATGTAGGTTTCAGCCATAATATAATTTTAAAAATCAGGAAAACTTTATCAAAATTAGCAGTCTAAATAATCTAAATTAGATTACTTTTGCGGAAAACCTGTTATAAAACCTTTGTCTATGAAATTTAGGACTCTAATATTATTCATCGTATTAACACATTCTTTAGTTGCTATTTCAAGTACCATAAACAACAAATCTTATTATTTTCTTAAAATAGATGATAGTATAGGATTATCAGAAAGCAATGTTAAATGTATCATCCAAGACCGTTGGGGATTTATGTGGTTCGGCACTAAAAACGGATTAGACAGATATGATGGAAACAGTATTCGACGATTCGATTGCGATGATAAAGTACGAAATATAGGGAATCACAATATATCTGCTTTATATCAAAACAGCAATAATGAACTTTGGATTGGTACAGACAANGGAGTTTTTATCTTCAATCCTATAACAGAAGTCTTTACTTTCTTTAACCTTAAAACTAATGATGGAACACAAATCATACAATGGATTTCAGATATACAGTCGGACCATCAAGGGAATATATGGATTGTTGCGCCCAATCAGGGAGCTTTTCGTTATAATACATATACAAAGGAATTAAGGCTCTTTGCGACAAATCATAAAGGTGAGCTAAGTAAAAATAATATTGAATGCATGTGCGTTCGTAAAAATGGTGAGGTCTGGTTCGGTACAAACGGAATAGGATTATTCCAGTACGAATCAAAAAGAAATAAACTAAAACAATTCATTAACGATCGAAATAGCCAATCGCTATATGGAAAAAACATCTATACAATCTGTGACTATTATAATGGACTTGCAGTAGGGATTCATGAGGAAAAGCTGCTCAAATATGATATAAGAAATAACATTCTATCAGAAGTAAATGCACCTGATGTCCATTACAAAATAATACGTAGTCTGATGTGGTCTGATAATGAATTATGGGTAGGAACAAATTATGGATTATATATAATCAATGAAAAAAATAATAAAGTAACTAATATTCGTGAAAACTTTGTTCATCCATATGGACTATCTGACAATGTGATCTTTTGCATATATAAAAATAAAGAAAAAGACATATGGTTAGGAACACAATTTGGCGGAGTAAACTATTTACCAAATTACAATCTTGTATTTGATAAGTACGTACCAATGAATACACCAACTTCTTTGTCAAGCAGAAGAATAAGAGACATGATTGAAGCCCCAAATGATGATATATGGATCTGTACAGAAGAAGGAGATGTAAATATTTTCACGCCTTCAACCAAACAGTTTCAAAAATTAAATATTCCCGGTAAGAAAGATGGGAAAATGACAATGATGCTCAATGGAGACAATATATGGATAGGCAACTTCAAAAACGGACTAGATATAATTTCGATAAAGACTCATTCCTGTACCCATTATACCCCTCAACAACTAAACTTACTGGAAGAAGGAAGTGTTTTTTCATTAAATAAAGATCCAAAAGGAAATATTTGGCTTGGTAATGGAGACGGACTTTACGTATCGAATGGAAAAACTATGAAATTTTCAAGGGTAAAAGAACTGGCTCACCAATATATTTATGATATTTTACCAGACAAAAAAGGGAATATATGGATAGCTACTATGGGCAATGGAGTATACAGAATGGATGCCAAATCAAATAGATGGAAGCATTTTACTACGCAACCTAAAAATCCCAGCGGATTGAGTTCTTATTCAATAAGTAGTATCACAGAAGACCATAAAGGAAATCTGTGGTTCGCCACCGATCGGGGAGGAATTTGCATGTATGACGCAAAAAGGGCTATTTTTGTAACTTATTCAAAAAAAGAGGGTCTACCAGATGATGTATCTTACAAAGCATTGGAAGACAACAATCATAATATCTGGTTTGGAACTAACATGGGACTCGTACGTCTTGATCCTCAAACTCACAATGTCAGAGTATTTAAACGCGACAATGGATTATTAGGAAATCATTTCAATTATAAATCAGCTACAAAAAGCAGAAATGGAGTCTTTTATTTTGGAGGTATAGACGGATTAATCGCATTTACTCCCAATAGATCAGTTAAATACAATAAAGCACTCAAAACATATGTAACCCGTCTTAGTATCAACAACAAAGATATAGTTCCGACAAACGATAATAAGATTCTTGGAAAAAGTATTGTACATACCGATAAAATATACTTAAGCCATGATCAAAACAATATAAGCATTGATTTCTCGGCTCTATATTTTTCAAATTCAGAATCAACTAAATACACCTATAAAATGGAAGGCATTGATAAAGACTGGATTTTTACGTCAAGAAACAATGCCACTTATTCACAATTACCCCCTGGAAATTATCGTTTTATGGTCAAAGAGATAAGTAATGATAACACCCGGAATGAAATAACTAGTTTGGAAATACGCATATATCCACCATGGTGGCTCTCCATCTACGCTTATATCTTTTATTTATTGTCAATAATTGGAATTCTAATAAAAGCATTTTCGTGGCACAGACAAAGACAGCAAAATAAAATTTTGCAAAGACAAAGATTATTTGAGATTCAAAAAGAACGTGAGCTTTCAAATGCTAAAATAGAATTCTTTACTGATATAGCGCATGAAATACGCACACCACTGACTCTTATTAATGGATCTCTTGAAAATATTCATCAGGACAATGCGGATGAAAATAAAGTAGCTAAAAATTTACGTGCTATCGGTCAGAATTCAACTCGTCTTCTCGAGCTGGTTAATCAGTTACTAGATTTCCGTAAATTAGATGAAAACAGATTGCAACTAAACTTTACAATAGTCGAAATCACTACTTTATTAAAGAATTTAGTAGAAAGATTTGAGCCTAGCTTATCAGGGTTAAACAAAGAAATCTCAATCGAGACACCATGCGACAGAATTGAAATGCCGGTCGATAAAGAAGCTTTCACCAAAATATTAAGCAACCTGCTTAATAACGCCCGCAAGTATTCTGAAAAATTCATTAGAATAAATGTAATCAAAGATACTGATAATTTAAAAATACAGATTATCAATGATGGTGATAAAATACCTAAAGAAGCAAGCAAAGAAATCTTCAAACCGTTTGTTCAGTTAAACAAAAGNCATTCAGTACCCGGTTCTGGCATTGGACTGGCATTAGCACGTTCATTAGCTGAATTACATAATGGNAAGCTTTATTTGGAAACAGATTCCCCTTACAATTCTTTCATTTTGGTGTTACCCTATGAACAAAAGAAAGTTATCAATCTGAATTTGTCAGAAGAGGTTGAAGGAGAAGAAACTGCTAAATTCTCAGCAAAAGATCACGGAGAAGCCATTTATACAATTCTAATTGTAGAGGATAATGAAGAGGTATGCAATCTGATTGCAGAAAGATTATCAGAGAATTACAGAATAGAAACTGCCGCCAATGGCAAAGAAGCATTAAAAATTCTTGATAAAAAACGTATTGATATTATTATTTCCGATATAAGAATGCCTATTATGGATGGATTGGCTCTTACTAAAGAAATTCGTGCTAATATTGAATACAGTTATGTTCCTATTATTCTTTTAACAGCACAACATGATATGCAAAACCATATAGAAGGTTTGAAAGTAGGAGCTGATGCTTATATAGAAAAACCTTTTTCATTTCACTATTTGATTACTCAGATTGACACCTTAATAAGTAACAGGCAGCACGAACGGGAGAGTTTCAAACAAAAACCATATCTGACTCTTCATAGTAATATAAATAAAGATGATGAAAATTTCTTAGAAAAAGCGACCAACTTTATCCTTGAAAACATTGAAGATCCCAATTTTAATGTTGAAGAATTAGCTGCAAATATGTGTATGAGCCGCTCCAGTCTACATAGGCGTATAAAAACAATATTAAATATGTCACCCATTGATTTTATTCGTTTTATTAAACTAAAAAAAACAGCTGAACTTATTTTGGAAAATAAATATCGCACAACTGAACTTTGTTTTATGGTAGGTATCAGCTCTCCATCGTATCTTATTAAATTATTCCAAAAACAGTATGGATTAACACCAAAAGAATTTGCAAAACAACAAAGTGATAAAAACAAAGAGAAAAAATGATATTTACTGCTAAGCTCTGGTA
>Ga0065701_1000018_pt1 | contig 26873 bp, 28 predicted proteins | sample Biomet1_FD_59088 | JGI IMG/M metagenome (GOLD analysis project Ga0065701, IMG submission 59088) | Microbial communities from bioreactor (seeded with anoxic lake sediment) at LBNL, California, USA - Biofuel metagenome 1 version 3... | ecosystem: Engineered > Bioreactor > Anaerobic > Unclassified ...
ATGTTGATTTTGGATATGATTGGGAAGTTCATCCAGCGTTTAGGAAAGTACTATACCCTGCTTCAAAAGATATATTTGAAACAATGGATATTCCCAATTAGGTTCTATTGCTAAGTAAAAAGAATAAAAGCCATTCAGCAATTAAGCTGGTTGGCTTTTATTCTGGGAGTTTTTATGAAAAAATATTTTGTGGTAGCTCCAGTATAATGCTACTTCCTTAAATCAAAATTAATCGATCAAAAAAATTATGGTACAATAATACAGTAGAAAAGTTAAGACGGTGGCTATCTTTGAGAGGTGGTGATGCTTATGCAAGTAAACATCAAAATCTATAGGGAGGAGATGCCTGTTTGTCCGCATATGAGACAATTCAAGTGATATTTAGTTTTGGTATGTTTACCATTGCTTTGATTGCTTTAGTTGTTAAACTGCTTAAAAATGACAAAAAAAAATAACCGTCCTTTAACTTTAGCAGGTTAAACGGTTATTTTTAACTAAAAATTTGCTACCGTCTTAAACGGTTCTATAGAGAACGTGTTAGCGCACGTTCTTTTTTATACCCTTATTATAGCAATATAAGTAAGAATAATCAATTATTCTATATTTGTATCGTTTAGAGTGATTAAAGACTTTTGTAGTTACTTTTTTCTACTTCTCGATCTCTGACATTTTCTTTAACAGATTGGTAGACTTTATAACTTTCAACTATTTCATTAAATCGATCATTTAACACTTGTCTTTCAAATTTCACCTCCTCAATTGTTTTATTTAGATCACCTTTCTTAGTTGAACGATTAATTTTTAAGTCTGATAAAATTGCTTCAGAAGTTTCAATTTTTCTAAAATCACCAGAATTAAGACCATCAATGGCGCTAATAATTTTATTCAGACGTGAAATTTTATCGTCTAATTGAGACAGTTCCTTTTCTGTTTCATGAACTTGAATTTCAAACTGATTTTTTAAATTTGAAAACTGACTACCTGTTGAAACACCTTTTAAAGATAGATATTCAAAATCTTTGATAATCTGTTCAAGTTTAGAGATATTTTGATTTTTGTGTAAGACTAAATGTTGATTGTCACGTGACAATTGTTTGGCTACTGTGTTACCAGTCATAAATTTATTTTTACTAGCATCATCAGAATTTGTGAAATAGAAATAATCTTTTTTCTTGATAAAGATATTGTAGTTACCATCATCAATTTTATTGACTTGATGTGATGGTATTAAAATAGAACCACCATTAAGCAGACCATAATCAATATCAATGTAGATACCATTTTTAGTTTCTTCTTTTACTTGCCAATCTTCCACCAAAATTTTCATTTCAAAATCATCATCTTTTTCTTTTTTGAATTTATCGTATTCATTTTTTATTTCAGGTAGAGAAAATACGGACATATTTTTTGAGACAATTTTTTCAATATTTGACATGGCATATTTACCACGTTTTGATAAAGTATCATCACGTGTATTTCGTATTTGCTTCATGTCAGCAAGTCGGTATTTTACATTTTTTCCAGTATCATCAATTATCAGATTGAGCGCTTTAGCTTTTTCTTTAAAATCAGTGATAGAGGTGGAGTGCTTCAGTAAAAAATTTAGTCGCTCTTTTATTTCCAGTTTGAAATTATTTTTTCTTTGATAGGCTGAATATTTCTTATGTGAGTTTTTCATTGTGTTGCTTAAAATGTTAGCACCTGCAATATCAGCATGTTTATCAGAAATATATTTTAAACTTTTTGCCGTTCCTTTTTGCCACCTAAATTTTTTTAAGGTTGTAGAATTTGTTGTATTAAAAATAATGTGATTATGGATATGGTCTTGGTCAACATGAGTTGCAACTATGAACTCATGGTCACCGCCAGTTAATTCTAAAACTGTTTTTCTGCCTAGTTCATGAATTTCTTCAGGGGTCAATTTTTCATCAGGGGCGAATGATTGCACTATATGATGTGCCATTACTCGATTAGGATTGTTCATATCAGAATTATTAGGATTGCCATTGCTAGCATTAGCCATTATTTTAGTTAAGAAAAATTCTTGGTCAGCAAAATTGACATTTGAAATTTTATGACCTGATACCAATTGCATCAATTTTTTATCTTCAGAAAATGTGACAGGGAAATCTTTGTCAGTTTCCACATAAGGCACATTTGTTTTTTTAGGGTTTAAAATATATTTAACAGACCTAGTTAAACGTTCAGGTGTTTTGACCTGCATTGTTTTCACGACAACAACCATAATACCCTACTTTCAATTATTAAATTTTTTATATTCTGTTTGAATAGTTTGATAGACAACATTTTCTATTTCTTTAAGAAGATTTTTTGTTTCATCAATATCACTTTTTGAGACATCTCCACTTTCATTAACTTTTTTTGCAATCTGATTGATATTTTTTCCGACTCGATCAATCGCTATTTTTAGATCACTCAAAGTTTTAAAATCTACAATATTCACTTGACCTTGTATCAACATTTCAAGTGCAAAAGCATTGAAATTTGTGCGACCTGCATTATCCATTTTATGTTTAATGAAGTCATTTTCATCAGGTCTTAACCTAATTTTCTTTTCAATATATCTATTTCTTTTTACCTTGACCATATGTAATTTACCCTCTAAATTTCCAATCTGTATTTGTTACAAAACAGTTACACCATGATAAACTTTTTATCTGGCAGGACTAGCAAGTGGTACCCCACTTGCTGTTTTATAAAAAAGGTCAGGAATGGTCAAATTGACCACTCCTACCTTTTTTATAAATATTTGGGGTGTTCCCCAATCCCCCTTTTCAAGATTAAGATAGTAATTCAACATTGATAATTGTATCTTTCAGATTTATCTTTTATTGGAAAATACCCATCTTTTCTTACTTTGATTTTTGAATTATTTGTGGTAAAATAAAGTAAATCATCAGTAAGAAAATCAGGTTGAGTTAGCTCAACAGGTTGGAGTGCTACCTTGACAGTTTGGCTGTCTAAAGAACTCGGATTGCGGTTAAAAGTTCCGCCAGCTGGTGACTTTAGCTCTTGACTTCGGTCAAGGGCTTTTTTTGCTTTAAAAAATCATTCCAATCCATTTTTTCTTGATTATTATCTAGCGGGGGTAAATCAGTGTTGAACTTGATATTCTTGTTTTTTAACTTTTCAATGAAGCCTAAACCTGCTTTGTCATTATCTACTGCTAAAGTGATCACTTCACTGTGATTATCTAGTTCAAAGAAATTAGTATTTGACAAAATAGAGAGCAGTTTTTTAGCATCATCAAGGTTATGCTTTATTTAAATATTAATCCATCTGATTTTTTTTAAAGATATACCAAATGAAGCACCTTTCAACAATAAATATCATACTTTTATTGATTGAAACAAAATATTTTAATTTATAAAAGCGAGATATTGGATCTCGTTTTTTCATATTAAAAAACCAATAACTTTGACAGCAAAGTATTTTTTTGGCGCTTTATCATCTCTCATTGCCGTTGTATGCTCCGAAAGATAGAACCCCTGCCACTTCATCATACCTCTATCTTGATACTCTCTAACCTCTTTGTATGGGCTATATGATCTATCTACTCTTGTCATGTTAAACCGTCCAATCCACCTGCGCTGTGTCCGCCAACTAATTTCTTTCTAGCAACTACTCTTGATCCGTCAAGTAATGAGGTTGCCTTTTGCAAGGCTAAAAAACCATATTGGCTTCTGATTTCATCAATAGCTCCCTGAAGCATTTCTGTCTTTTCTGCTTTTTTATCAAAAGTTTCAAATAAAGAAATCAACTTGACTTCTTCAGAACAAAGTCCACCGAATGAAACACCAATCCGTCTAACACTACCACCAGAATATCCTGATTTAAATAATGACAGGATATGATCACTTAATACAGCAATGCTATTAGTGACTTCCACTTTCTTTTGGATATGTAACCCTCTTTTATTTTCAGAATAAGCATAGCCAACAAACAAGCTGACAACAGTTGTCTGTTTTTTGGCTTTTCTCAATCTGATAGAGACTTGCTCAGTCATTTCTTTGATTACCAACTCAATTTGGGCTTTCTCATGATAATCTCTAGGCAAGACTTGTGAATTGCCAATTGAGTTTGATTTAGCTTGATAAGGTTCATAAACCGTTGACTCATCAATACCATTAGCATGAAAGAACAACTGAACACCCATTACCCCAAACTCTTTTTTTAACAATGCAGGGCTACAATGTGCGAGATCATAGACTGACTTAATGCCTAATTTATTCAATCTCTTTTTGGTTCTAGTATTCATTCCCCAAAAGTCAGTTAGTGACTTTATTTTCCATACCTTATCTGGAATATTTTCGTAAGTCCATAGCGCACGCATATTCTCATTGTGTTTAGCTTCATTATCAAGTGCGAGCTTTGCAAGTAGTGGATTGCCAATACTCATGCCAACGGTAGAATAAATACCAATCTGTTTGAGTATAGCTACTTGAATTTCTCTTGATAATTTGTCGAGCTTTACTTCAACAGGTAAAGACCTATCATAAAAATAATTCAGGGAGCTTGTCAAGTCCACAAAGCCTTCATCAATCGAATACCAAAATATATCCTCAGGAGATGCAAAATTTTGAATGACATGTTGAATTTCAATGTTCTTTTCAATGTACTTTGACATTCTTGGCGGTACTATTTTAGTTCTCTTAGCCCAAGACTCAATAAATGCTATCTCACTTATTGAGGGGGGCGCTACTTTATTTAACCAATCACGAGGAGCAGTCCGATAATAATTTGAATAGTTAAACTTACGATTATGTACATTAAAAGGCAAGTCCCTACTTCTACCAACATTACTTTTACCAAAGACTTTTTTAAATGTTGGAGAGCTTGCTAAAATCAGCCCTGCTGAGTTGTCAGCCCTACTCATGACACATAGTGATGTTGTCAAAGGGTTTAGCCCCATTTCAACGCACTCAACACTCGCATAGAAAGATTTCATATCAATAAATGCTATCGCCCTGCGTTGTTCTTTTGAGTAGTCAAATAAAGGGGCAATCTCAATCATATAGACACCTCTTTTTATAAATAGTGTTAGTTTTTTTGACTAACACTATTTTAGCACTTTTAAAGTTGAAGTCAAATAATAACTTATATTTTGAAAAAGAAAAAATAGGCGAAGCCTATCTTTATTTATCTTATATATATTTGTCTTTTGTTCTTTTGCGTGCTTAAAAAGTCAAGTATAATGCTTGTGTACAGAGGTATATACCACGAAAAAACTGTTTATATACCACGAAAAAACTGTTTATATACCACGAAAAAACTGTTTATACACCACGAAATTTTATTGACATAGTGGTATATAATGGTATAATAAAAAAAGCATAAAGGAACCATTTTCCAAAACCGATTTCTTTATGCCTATTATTACATACACAAGGAGTATATGCTTAATGACTATTATAGCAAAAGAAAACAGAACTATCCAAGTGCCTGAACTTGAAAATAGGAAAGTAGTGGAGCATAATGATCTAATTTCTTCAGTAGCAAAAATGGATAAAACTCCATTAAAAATTTTTGAGTTAGCAGTTTCATATATTGATACTAAAAATCCACCAAAAGATAATACAGTAAATTTATCCAAAACAGAAATTTATAAATTTTTCGATGTGTCAGATAATGATAAACATAGTAGATTTAAAAAAGCGATTACAACACTTCATAAGCAATCGATTTTTGAAATCAGAGAAATGAATGAAAAAAAGGGAAAGTATGAGTATCAGGTCATTAGTCCTTTAGAAAAAACTACTTGGAATGATTATAGTGATATATTAACAATAAAATTTACAAGTTCAATTATGCCATATTTAATAGAATTAGGAACTAAGTATACACAGTATGTCCTTACTGACATTATGGAATTAAACAGTAAATATTCAATAATTCTTTATAAATGGTTGTCTATGAATTACAATCAGTACGAATATTACTCAAAAAAAGGTGGTAGAACAAAAGAACAGTTAGAGGGGTATAAAAACCCAGTTATCAAAGTATCAGATTTAAGAGTTATTACTGATACTATAAATGGTTATCCAAGATTTGATACATTTGAAAATTGGATATTAAAAAAACCACTGGAAGAGATAAGTGAGAACACACACTTCACTATTTCCTATGACAAAATAAAAAAAGGTCGTACGATTGATAGCATTCAGTTCCACATAAGTAAGAAAGAACAGCCCCAAGAGATTAATGGTGAGTACAAGGCAAGGGAGCAAGACCCCGCTTACTTACAAGAGAAAGCAAATAGAGAATTATCACAGCAGGTATTATTTGCTGAAGCAATGCAGAGTATTTTTACTATCGAGTTGATAGATAGCTCATTGATTTCTCCAGTAGAAATGACAGATATTTCTTTAATGGCAAATCTTCAACAAGAAGTTTACCCACTCTATAAACAGCTAGAAGAAATAGTTGGTATTAAAGGTGTCAGAAAGCACCTAGAATACGTCTCAAGCAAGAAATTGGACTATTCTAAGCCTAACCTTGTTAAGTACCTTAAAACAGCTGTAAGGCGGTATCTTGATAGTGGCGACACAGAGCAACCAGAAGAAAGCAAAACTAGATTTTTAAAACGTACTCCTAGAACAATAGAAGAAGTAGCAAAAGAGTACATATAAAAAGTATACTATGTATACATAGTATACTTTTTATATGATTGACAACACTTGCCTTTTAGTATATAATGTATATATAGAATACAAAGTATACATTATATACTAAAGGAGAACCTATGACTAAGGTAATTACATTTGGTAATTTTAAAGGTGGTGTTGGAAAGACAATGACAAGTGTCATGACAGCATTAGATTTATCAAAGGACGGAAAAAAAGTACTATTTATTGATTTCGACCCTCAGGGGAATGGTAGTGATGTTTTAGCAAAAACATTTAATATAAATTATTTAGATAGACCAACAATATTTGAGGGCTTAGAAAAGGGTGAACTAACTAAATCTATACATATACTTGATGATAATATTTCTATTGTTCCCTCTGATATAAGTCTAGTTGGTTTTCAATTTTTGTTATCAGATTTGACAAAGAATGATTATTCAAAAAGAGCATATTATTTAGACGCACTAATAGAACCTATAAAAAAAGACTATGATTTTATAATAATCGATACACCACCAACAATAAGTGATTTTACGAATAATGCAGTATTAGCTAGTGACTATATTGTTTTGGTAATGCAAACTCAATTATGGTCTCTTTATGCAGTTGAAACTTATATCCCCTATATTCACCAAATGAATACAACTTATGGTTCAGAGTGTGAAATTTTGGGAGTAGTTAGTATGTTATTAGATAAGAAAGGTTCTGTAGATAATGATGTCATAAGGAAAGCAAAAGAAATTTTTGGGGAAACCATGTTTAGTACTTTAATATATAATCGTCAAAGAGTAAAAAGGTACAGTTCTGAAGGAGTTCCATTACTTTTGGGAAAAAATAGTAGTATTCATGATAAAGATGCTCTTAATATGTATAAGCAATTGAATATAGAGATTTTAGATAGAATTGGAGATAATTAAAATGAAGAACAATCCATTTAGTAAAAACACAAACGTAGCAGATGTGGAGAGTACACTAAATACAAAAGTAAAAAATCCATTTATTGAAATAAAAGAAAATGAAGATTTGAAAAAGGTCAAAAAGAAAAGAAAATCAATTTTATTTTCTATAGATGATTACAATAAAATTGTTGCATTAAGTAAAACAAATGGTATGTCAATAGTTGGCATTGTAAACGAATTAGTAGATGCATCTATAGAAAACTTAAATGATATTGATAGAAAACGGTATGATCAATTTTTATAAGGTATTGCCATACTTTGTATACAATATACACTTTGTATACAATATACACTTTATATACAATATATACTTTGTATATAAAGTGTATATACATTAAAAAAACCCTTTACCAAGGGATTTTTTTATTTTCTATGAATATTATATTTTTACCTATATCTTTGAAACGTCCTGCGGTTGATACTTGTTTGCCGTTCAACATCTTTTTTAGTCGCTCCTTTGAGGTATACTTTATATGCAAGTTATAGTCAAGGATCATTTTCAGAAAATTTAGGCTTTCCACCTCTAAACTTATCTTATACTGATTTTTGGTGACACCGTTAGTTTGTTGAGTAGATTGCTGAGGTTGTAAGAAAGTTACTGTTAAATTAATATTTTTCAGAAGAAGAAATTAAAGAACTGCATATGAAAACGGAGATATACTTAAGTCATCTTAAAATTTCAACAAGGTCTTTTCTGGCTGCCATATTAGCGGGTGTTATTGAGAAAAGTAATCCAATGACTACTGTTATTGTTATCGTCAAGATGATTGTTAAAAAATCTGGAAAGACTTTGAATGGTAGAACAAGTGATATCGCAAGTGCGACTAGATAGCCTAAAATATATCCAATTAATCCTCCCGAAACTGTTAGCATTAGTCCTTCTGCTAGAAACTGAGTACGGATATCAACTCTTCTAGCACCAACACTACGACGTACACCTATTTCTTTTGTTCTTTCAGAAACTGATGTATACATCATGTTCATTACCCCAACTCCAGCTATAAAAAGTGAAATACCAGCGATGCTAGAAACAAAATAGGTTAATATTTTTAAGACTTTACCAATACCATCTGTCAACACAGTCATATCAAATGTTGTATACTGTCCAAAATTACGACTAGAACCAATATTTTCAAGTTTTTTGATAACCTTTTGGGAAATATTGCTTGGCTTAAAGTTATCAGCAACAGTTATTTTTATCTGGCTTGGATTATCCTGAGCGTTTTCATAATATTGATAAGTGCCTTTAGGTACTTTTATATCAGGGGTCATATCAAATACTTCAGATTTACCACCTTCATAAATACCAATAATTTGATAAAGTTTTCCTTTTAAATCAAGACCTGATCCCAAAACTTTGTTGATATCTTGATTAATATCTTTAGCTGTATCCTCAGTAATCAAAACTACTTTTTGATGGGTGTCCTCATCCAAATGTGTAATCTTACGCCCCAGTATAATAGGGTCTTTTTCAAGTTTTGAAAACCCTAAGCTCTTAGTTGTTTTTTTATTCCTAACAAATATATCAATATTTGAAATACTTTGATCTTGTTTAGCATATTCAACTTTTTCTACTCCCTCAATTTGTCTAACAAAATTTAAATCTTCATCTGAAAAAAAATGCATTTTATTATTTTGAAATTGTGATATATTTGTCGGTTCAAAGCTAATATCAACTCTTACATTTTTATCGTTTGAATCGGTTAAATTTTTAACTGTATATGCTTCAAAACCTCGTCCTAATGATAGTATTGTAATGACACTAGAAATTCCAATAATAATTCCAGTCATTGTAAGCAGACTACGTCTCGTATTTTGACGTAAGGATAGATATGCATTCTTCATTATTGCACGAATATTCATATTAGTACCTCACCATCAGAAACTTTAAATTCATGTGTGCAAAAAGTCATTAGACTGGGATCGTGAGTCACCAAAATAATGGTAACTCCTTTTTTATTTAATGACATAAATAGTTGCATAATTTCAAGAGATGTTTTGCTGTCAAGTGCACCAGTTGGTTCATCTGCAATAATAAATTTAGGATGGTTAACAATTGCACGGGCTATTGCAACACGTTGCCTTTGTCCACCAGATAATAATTTGACAGATTGGTTCGAAAAATTTTCTAAACCAACTTGTTTTAAGCTTTCTGAAACTAATTTCGACTTCATAAGACTAGGAATAGCTGAATATAGTAATGGTAGTTCAACATTTTGAGCTACAGTCATTGTTTCAATTAGTCCAAAATTTTGAAAGACAAACCCTACATACTCATTTCTGATTTTAGACAAGTCATCATCTGTGTATTCTCCAATTAGCTTATCTTCAAAATAATAGTCTCCAGAGAATTGTTTATCCAAGAAACCAATTAAATTTACCAAGGTCGATTTCCCAGAACCGCTTCGCCCCATTATACCTACAAAATCTCCTTCTGAAATAACTAGGGATACGTTTTTTAAAACGGCATTTTTTTCACCAGCCACCTCATAAAACTTAGTGACATGATCAAGAGCGATTAACATAATTTGTCGCCTCCTTGATTAGTTTATCTCCCACTTTTACCCCAGATATAATTTGTAGTCTCCCATCGGAATCTTTTGTCTGTACTTTAACCTTTTTAATAGTGTTGCCATCTTTAACATAAACACTTCCTGATTTGACTGCGGATTTAGGAATATATAAATTCGTATTGGGTAGATGAATTTGAACTGTATAACCATTTTGTAAACTGTCATCTAAATTTACTTTAAACTTGTATATGCTGAAAGATGATGTATCATTTGTTTTTTCTGGAACAGGAGATATATATGATATCTTTCCTGTTACTTTTCTTTTTAAGTCAACTGTTTCAATATTAACAGAATCGTTTATTTTCAATATATCATAGTCATATTCGGATACTTCTCCCTGAACAAATGTATCTTGGCTGACAATACTTAGTAACGGTGATGTTTCTGAATCTGTCCCCATCACAACAGTCCCTGCTGTTTTAGACGTCACTGACACTGTTTGATGTTCAATTTTGTTATTTAAAGAATTTTGAGCTTGATCTAATACTAGTTCAGCTGCTGTTACAGCACGCTGTGCTGTTTTCCATGCATCATTATTATTTTCGATTTGGTTAGTAATCTCTTGTTTTTCTACATTATCTTTTACTTTAGAAAGCTTTGAACGCAGGGCTACATCTTTATTCGTTATTTCCAGTAAATCTGATTTTGCATTAGATAAGTTGTTTTTAGAATTTTTTACTTCAAATTCTTGACTGGATAAGTCGTCAGAAGAACTCGTATAGGTTAATAATATATCTCCAATATTTACTTTTTGTCCATCAATTACATCAATTTTGGAGAGATCACCAAGTGCAGTATTTTTAGTATAGTCAGTCGTGGTATTTGCTGTAACAGCCCCTTTAAACAAGTAATCGGGTTCTTTTTGAATTGTATAAAATGAATACCCTTTGTTCTTGCTTGATGGATTTTTAAACATTAAAACAATGGAAAAAATAGTTGTAACTATAATGCCTAAAACGATAATGGATATTGATATAAAAATAAAAGGCTTTTTTTGTAATTTTTTTTTCATGTTAACTCTCAATCAAGATAATTTTAGTGCTTAAGGAATAATATGTAATTTAAAATTATAATATCAAATAAATATATTTGATATTATAATTTCTTGAAATACGAAATATAAGTAAGTGGCTGTCTTGTACTTAAAAATAAAAGTGTTATAATATTATACAATATGGGAGAGGGGTCAGAAGGTAATATGCAGAACAACTATTTTGACGAAGAAATAATACAGATTTATTCATGTTTTAAAGAACTCAGACAATCTAGAGGATACACACAAAAAGATGTCAGTGATGAGGTAGTATCTAAGGATATGATTTCCAAGTTTGAAAGAGGAGCAAATATGTTGACTGCAGATAAACTTTTTCATGCAATTACCAATATCAATATGACACCAAATGAATTTATGAGCACTTTGAATGGCTTTAAACCAAGTAAATTGCAGAAACTATATGACACACTTAACAATATACGATTTTCATATCCTAAAAGTGTTGTATCCGCAGAAGAGCTCATTGTCAATGACACAAAAAATAAATTTAATGTTTTATCAAATATTATGATAAAGAGTGTTATACAGGATGTAACTGGGGAAAATTATGTTTCCAGTGATGAAAAAACATTAGTCGGTAACTATCTAAATGGAATAGAAAACTGGACTACTTTTGAATTAAAGCTTCTTTATTATGTTTGTCCCATATTAGATATTGGGGATGTAAAGTGGTTTGGGGAAATACTTTTAGAGAGAAGATTTCACTGTTTTGTTGGCGAAAATAGATCGCTTACTATAAATGTTTTAATGAATTTATATGATACTGTGCTTGATTATCAGGATATAGAGTATGCAGATTTTTTTAGAAAAAACATTGAAACATTTGATATATCCGATAATTTAAATGCCATTGTTAATTTTAGAATTTTGAAAGATGTTCATGATTATATCGTATCCAGGACAAATGAAAATTTTCAAAATGCAATTTTATATTTAGATAGTATAGAAAAAATTGGACTGACTTCCATTATTAGTTATTGTAAAGAACGTTTAAAGAAATTAGCTCCACCAGAACCAGATATTTAAAATTGGGAACATAAGGTGCCTCCTTTCATTTATTGTTATTTAAAATTTAGACAAATCCTTCAATAACCGCACTTACTACAAGTAATATAAAAGATATCTTCAGTTGATTAATTTCGTTATGGATATTTTTTAATAGAGGTTTATCATCACCCAATAACTTAACCAAGACTAGCTTTGATATGTTCAATGAAATATATAGTACAATTATTATAGCGATAGTTTCTGATAAAAAATGAGGATACTTCAAGAAAAAATAGAGTAGAAAAGGTTTCTCTGTTATAGCGGAAATAGATGTTCCAAAAACATAGAATGTTATGAATGTCATGAATATCGGTCCGATATAGATTAATAATATGGACGAAACAATCATGAATATCGAAATAAGAATATTGTGTAGTAGTATATTAAATAATCTTTCAAAATAATTTCCGTGCAATATTGAGGTAACTTGCGTTACCTTTTCTGTGAATATATTCAAGTATCCTAAAATGAAAGAAGTTATTGTGATAAAGCAAGCTAAAAAAAGGTTGATTTTGTTTTTCATATAAATTCCTTCATAAAAACTACTATAAAAGAGAGATATATTATCTCCAATATTTAAAATAACACATAGGTTTATGAATTTTTCATAGGCCTATGCGTTATTTGACGTGATTAACTTACCATGAAATGATTGTCCTTTTCCCTGCCCATTTAATCAGAGTTTTAAGTCCATTTTCAAGAAACCAAGCAGCACCGCCGGCTAGACCTGCATATAGTGATAACGCACTAGCAATTGTGAGACCACCAAAGATAGCATCAACAACACTTGCTGCGGTGCCTGCTCCCATACCAGTAGCAACTAAATCAAACATTTTATGTCCTCCTTTCCTGCTTTATATTTATAGTATAGGCCATATATATTGATTTTTTAAAAAGTGGAATATATTCCACTTTTTAAAAAATAGAATTATACTTGATACAATATTTCTATCAATAACTATTATTAGTTAAGTGAAGTATAGGGGAGTAAATGTTTAAATCAAAAAAAATGCCTAAAATTATACTTTTGGCTTCTTGGATTATATACACAATTTTAAATTTCTTTTATGTTCTTTTAAATAAAAAGAATTTATTTGAAGGACAAACTATAGATAATAAAGCAATCACAATCTCTATAGTGACTGCCACTCTATTTATATCATTAGCTTGGATTATATCTGTTTTAATAGTTCGTTTTTTTCTTAATCTAGTAGAAAAAGAAAAATCGAGCAATATTGACTTTAATTTTATGTTCAGTATAATGATATTTGTAAAATCACTATCTACTATATTGATAAAGAGCAAAAGCTATGGTATGGTTGCATATATTATTATTTGTTTAGCTTTATCTCTGATGACAATAATTATGTCAGTTAATAATAAATCAATATCTATCTCCAATAGGAAAGACCTCTTAAAAATCATAATTATAATCCTTGGCATTTTTTTAATCTAGAAAGCTTAAAATGTACTATTTTAGTTTACTAAAAATCTATTTATGCTCACTCCAAAGAGAATTTCAATACAAAATTTTCTCGTATTTGAATAAAGAATTCAATTATCTATCAAAAAGGATTGTACTATTTCTCTCAAAAATATCATCATATTTTTCTATCTTTTCGATTCTTGGAACTATATTTCTGGTATTTTTATTACCTTTATCTATACAGTACATGACATTTATTTTGTACTATACCTATTTTTTGTTTTCTATATTTAAATATAAGAAGGAAAAAATCCTGAACAAGTATTTTTTAAGATGGGCTTATGAGATACATCTTCTACATCTTCTGATACCTCTATTCATTCTTTCTTTAATTCTATCGATGCACTCTTTTGGGTTATCTATCTTTTTAATTGTTATATCACCTATTATTATAAGGAATGGTATAAAACGTGTTTTAACTATTGCTTTCTACCTTAGTTCATTATTTTTATATTTATTTTTCCCAGTATTTAAAATAGAAAAAATAATAGTAATTTTATCTATTTATTTAAGCATCAAGTTTATCGATTATTTCGTATATGTAAAACATAGTACTTTGAAAATTACTTTATATAAACTAATTTTTAAAGATTCATACCAATATTTAAATAGAAATAAAATATTGATATCAAACTTCATTATTTTATTTTTAAGGTTTATTTTAGATATGTTGAAGATCAATAGTTCAGATATATTTTTTGTTCTTTGCACAGCTTCTATTACATTGTTTGTTATCCTTAAAAAGAGCAGTCAGTTAAATAATAGATTTTCTTTATTTATAACTGGTTATGATTTGTTAAATTCAAATATATCTAGTCGAATTTTTTATAAAGTACTATCTGATTTTGTCTTATACATCCCTGTCATATCTTCAATTTTTATTTTCCTGATTTTTAACTTTAATACTGAAGAATTTATATTATTTGCGTTATTTATTATAACCTTAGTATTATTCAATTTGCATTCAAATACTATTTTCAACTCCTTGAAAAAAATTCGTTCCATAGTAGAAAATAAGTCGTTGGAAGATTATACGAGTATAACGATAGCAGACAGTTTGTTATTTTTTATACTTATAGTTCTGTTTCAACTGTTTGTATATAAGATAAATAATCGCAATATGTTTTCACATTTTAAATATTCTTTGGCATTCTCGGAGTTTATAGTTGTGTTACTATATTGGGTTGTTTCATTCATATCTATTTCGATTAATATATTAAATTTTAAGCAAACTAGAAAGCGGTAAGTTATGACTATATACTTGAATATATTTATTTTGTTAATATCAATTCATATTGTTTTAAAAGAGTTAAGTAAAAAGGGATCTAAAAATTTTTTTGTTTTATTTTTAGCAATCTCTGCTTCAATTGCGTTATTAATATCTATTCTTATTCAGTTGGTAGGATGATCTATGATTAGGATAGAAATTAAAGAATTTGGATTCAAACAAAAGAAGATGTTTTTAGATATGGAGTTTGAATTAAAAAATAGAGTGTATGTATTAAGCGGTGTGAATGGTATAGGAAAAAGCACGTTGATTAACCTAATCACGGGTTTAGTAGATTCGGATATTAGAATTTATGTCAATGACAAAAAGATAGAACCATATTTCAATGACTATATTTTCAAAGTAAACGATTCTCTGAGTAATTTCAAGTATTTTACTCTTTCTGAATCCATAGAATATTTTTCACTTACACAAGGTCAGAAATTACCCAATATTGAAGACATAATCTATGAACTTAAGCTAAATGAATTCCTCAACTCTAAAATAACCATAGGTGACATGTCTAGAGGAACGGTTCAAAAATGTGAATACCTTATATCAAAGATAGTTTCAGCCTCCTGCTTATTAATAGACGAAGGACTAGAAAATATAGATGTAGAGACTCGAAGTTGTATAATGAGCGACATTTTACATAGATCCCAATTTGATGGAAAATGCTTTATTATTGCTACTCATGATACTTCTATTGAGAACAGATCGACAAACTTCATTAAAATGAGTAGACTAGAGTCATCAAGTACAGTTAATATAGAACTAAACTAAAATAAAGTATAGGTAGAGGAACTAAAGTTCAAAAGTAAAATGTTAATTGAATAAAAAGCACTCGAAGACAAGTGCTTTTTAATTTCTATGAATATTAAATTTATTTCGGTACCTTTGAAAAGTCCTGCGATTGATACCAGTCTGTCTTTCAACATCTTTTTCAGTCGATCCATCAAGATAGAGTTTAAATGCAAGTTGTAGTCGAGGGTCATTTTCGCTAAACTTTGGTTTACCACCTTTAAATTTACCTTTTTCTTTAGCAAGGGCAATACCCTGCGCTTGTCTTTCTTTAATTCTTTTGAGTTCAGACTCAGCCTGATATTTATAAAGCTCAATGACAAGGTTATTGATCAATCGTCTTAGGTTGTCATCTTCAATGCCATTCATAGACGGTAAATTTTGTACTTCTAAGGTAGCTCCCTTTTGCTGAATTTGGTTCATGATTTCAGTCAGGTCTTTATTGTTTCTTCCAAGTCGGTCAAGTTCAGCAACCACTACAATATCGCCCTCACGGATATACTCTAGCATAGCCTGTAATTGCGGACGTTCGGTAGTTGCTCCGCTTAGTTTGTCTGAAAAGACCTTAGAAACACCCTCTAGTGCTTGTAATTGTCTATCAAGATTCTGTTCTTTACTAGATACACGAGCATATCCTATTTTAGCCATATTTAACCTTTTCTGTTGGGCAATTCTATTGTCTATCCATATAACCATTATATCATAGACAACATGTCACTTTCGTATTTAAATGGCACAAATTTTAATTTATAAATGACAAAACCACCAATATTTATTGGTGGTTTTTTTAAATACCTATCACTAAACTATCTCTTGCTGCCTCCACAACTTCTACAGTGATTTTATCTTTATTATTGAAATGTTAGTTTAGGTTAAAACGCCCCCATGAATCTAAGTTTTCCATGAAGGGGATTAATTCTCTTCCCTTACTTGTTAATGAATATTCTACATGAGGAGGAACGGTCTGAAAATCAACTCGCTTGATTAATTTATAATCAATTAAAACTTCTAGTGATCGAACCAGCATAACGTTAGTAATTCCTTCTACCTCTCTCTTGAGCTGGTTAAATCTAATGCCTTCATGATTACAAATAACCCAAAGAATTTGTAGTTTCCACTTTCCTCCAAAAATATCCATAACTTTTCTTATCCCACATTCTTTACTCATACTAAAATTTCTCCTTTTTTTATAGTAACAAATATGTGCGTACTACTATTATATAGACTATTGTACTATACTAATATCAAAAGGAGATTTATAATGTCATATTTAGAATTTTTAGATCAACGTAAATCAATTAGAAGTTTTGATCCAAATGTACAAATAACCAATCAAGAGATCAAAGATATTCTTATTCATGGTGCAAATTCACCTTCTTCAAATAATTTCCAACCGTGGAAAGTGTTTGTTGTAAAAAATAAAAGCAAGCAAAAAATTTTGAGGGCTTTTTCAGCAAATCAAAAACAAGTTGAAGATGCTTCTGCAGTTTTTCTCATTTTTGGTGATAAAACTAGTTACGATATTTCTAAAATTATTAATTTCAATTTAAAGAATAATATTATGGAAAGTAATCAGGTAGAAGAAAAAGCAAAACGCATCCGTGATTATTTGTCTCTTCACCCTGAAGATATCGGAAATGAAGGACTTAAATTTGATACGGGACTTTTTTCAATGAATCTTATGCATGTTATTCGTAGTTTTGGATATGATTCAGTCCCTATGCGAGGAACAGACTTTGAAAGAATTATGGACTTTCTTAACATCCCTAAAAATTTGTATCCCATTCTAATGCTCCCTGTAGGTAAGGCTTTAAATTCAGGATATCAACACTTGCGATATGATGTCAGTGATTTTTTTACTCTGATTGAATAGATTCTTTAGTTTAGTTTCATGTCTAAACTCTATTATTGATACATGAATTTTTTAAAAGTTCGATTACATTATCAAACTATTAAATTAATCACGATACAAAGTGTTCAGAAAATGACCATTTTATGGACACTTTGTATTTTCTACATTTTTCCTCAATATCTTTTACATATCGTGTTCATTAACCCATAATTTAATCTGTGTTCATTTATGTGTGATATTTAAAGTTATGATACAATTAACTTAATGGAGGTACCGAAATTTGAATATTGGGTATGCACGAGTTTCAACAGGATTACAAAATTTAGACTTACAAAAAGATAGTCTCGAAAAATATGGCTGTGAGAAAATATTTACGGATCATATTTCGGGAAGTAAAAAAGAGCGACCTGGTTTAAAATCAGCAATTGAGTTTTCTCGTCCTGGTGATAAAATTGTTGTTTGGCGATTAGATCGATTAGGAAGAAATATGGAAGACTTAATCAGTATAGTTAACTCTCTTAATGATAAAGGAGTAAGTTTCCATAGTTTGCAAGAAAATATCACGATGGATAAATCAAGCTCAACTGGACAGCTCATGTTCCATTTGTTTGCAGCATTTGCAGAGTTTGAACGTAATCTTATTTTAGAACGATCTGCGGCTGGTAGAGCTTCTGCACGTGCTAGAGGTCGGCTTGGTGGTCGCCCCGAAAAATTTACTGAACAAGACATAGAATTATTAAAAACTCTCGTGGATAATGAAACACCAATTAAAACTATTGCAGAACGCTGGAACGTTTCTAGAACGACCATTTATCGATATTTATCTAAATTGGGGAAAGACAATGAAAAGACAAGTTATCAACCCTGATCGAGCACTGAAAACCCGAAGAGATTTACGTTCTTCGGGTTTTCAGTATATTATGCGCCAACGAAGTGTGCTCTATTGTCTTTTTTTGTTACTAAAAAAATGACCAGGAAAATTTTATCCAGATCGATTTTTAACTTTATAGTCGTTATAAACTGAACTATTTACAGCTTCGGATTATAACATACCGACAAAGGAATCAGTTGTCGAGGTATATAGCAACGGGCAGCAAGATATTTGTTTATTCTCTAATTGGTGCTCATATTAAAACTAGTGTTTGTGATGAACTTGACCAATTAAGTGATTAAGTTGTTTGACGGTTAATCTGGTCTGAATTGTCGTAATGATAAAAGAGACGACATAGATGATGAAAATTGAGAAAAACAAGTTGGAGTAGTTACCGGTGAAGTGCATGGCATAATTAACGATGATTACAAACATATCAACCAATATATAATGTATGACTAAACAAGTGATAAAATTTAAGGCGTCTATATTAAAAATATAACTTGTCAATGCAATAAAGATAGAGATTGCAAATACATAGATAACTTCTGACGTGTAGACGACTACACCGTTATTGATGAACAGGATTAATAAGTATATAAAAGAACCGATACCTAAGGCTTTGAAACAGCGTTGTAAAATGGACATCTTAATTTTTCCTTGCTATGAATTATGAGTTAAGTCTAAGCGAGTAGGCGTTCTTTAGCTTGAGCAGATTTAATAATGCCACCAAAAAATAGCCCAACTGTAAATCCAGAGATGATACCGTAGATAATATTGAAACCAAATACACTATAAAGCGAAGGGTGAGTAGACAATAGTATATTTAAACAATATTTAATACAAAAATTGATCATCATGATAAATAAAGGAATCTTGCTACCACCTTGCATCACAACAGTGTGTTGGATATAAAATCTTTTTTTTCGATAAATATAAAGACTAGCACAAGCGCCCAAACTTAAACATAGCATGTATATCATTAAGAGATAGAGTGGATAGTGAAACTTGGTGGCAATCGTGTTTAATCCCCATAATATAAAGATAGCCGGCATGATAAAGGATTTAGCAAGAGAGATAGGAGAATCTCTTTGTAAAGCTATCCCTCTTTTGATTAGGATAATCAAAACAATCCACACCCAGATAGGTGTATGTGATAGGATTTGAACGATGATATTTAATAACTCAAACATGAAATATGTAACCTCTTTTCTTTTTATGTTTTTATTATAGGCATGTAAGACATAAAAAGAAATAGCAGTTGACACATGTGGTATTATACTAAACACATGCGGTTAAACTACGCTTGGTCAATCAAAAATGCTTTAAAATTTTTGATATAGCGACGACTGACAACAAGTTTTTCATCAGTAGAGAGTTTGATGATTAAATTACCGCCGATATTAGTTTCTACTGATTTAACTTCATAGATGTTGACAGCATTGTTTTTAGAAATCTGAATGAAGTGACTTGGCAACTGGGTTAATATTCTGATAAAAGAATTTTTGACCCAATAAGTCGCATTTTTGGTATATAAGCACACATTTCTATCGACATAATCAAGATATAAAACATCAGAGAATTTAACTTTGTGTTGTACAGTTGTTTGCAACTCAGTTGCTAGGATTGTGGAGTTTGACTGACGTAACATATCAATGACTTTATTGATTGTACTGTTTGTATGAAACAAGTTAAATATGACCGATTCTTGCGCAGTCAAATCTTTTAATTGATTCATGATGATTCTAAGACTCTCGTTTGCCATCTATGCTTCCATTTCTATATATGATTTCTCTATTTTATGTATAGTCGTATTTCAATTATCTTTTAACATTAGTTTATAATAAATTGTAGTCATTTTAGTATACTGCTTTTAAAAAAAAAATAAAATGCTTTGGCGTATATTTCTTTATTTATTGCGTGTAAACTAGAAGTGTGAAGTACGTAGTAACTAGAATTTTTTCTGGCACTGCTTGATTGTTCAACAATAACAGAGAAAGAAGTAATTATAAAATCACTAATTATGGTTCTGTTGCAAAATTTTATAGTAAAATGTGCCTTATGAATAAACTATATATAGACAAATTTGCAAATTGTAAAATGAAGTTAGCCACTAGAAAGATTCATTAGCCATCTGATTTGATGACTTGAAGTTACAATTTAAGAAAGAATCTTTATTTACAACTAAACTAAATAATAAAAAGCGGAAAATAATTATTTATCTTTTTTTTAGTTAGGTTTTATTTGCATATCATATCTCTGCAACATTATATCTTGACAAGAAAAGACGTTAGGGCGTACTCTATTGGCTTTTTAAAGACTATATCAAACCCAATTGATAAATTGTAAAATTAAATATAAAATATAATTATAAGATAAGTTACAACCTAATTGAAAGTGTAGAAATAAAATATACTCAAGAGGAGAGTCAAAATGGAAAATGAGAATGGGAATTTTGGGATCAGAATAGTAGAAAAAACCCACATTTTTGGATATAGAGATAAAAATGAATGTACTTTTTGGTATGAAACAGAAGAAGAAAGAGATAAAAAATATGATGAAATGTCTAAAGATATAAAGGATATTCCACCAACAACAGGTTTTGTGTATTCAAAGACTGATTGTGGCATGATATCAACTGAAGATATTTTTAAAATTTATAGGAATTAAATTGCATAGATTAGGTTTTCAATCTCATCTCAAGATGAAAAGTAGAAGAGCGATATTTCCTTTCTGCAATGTAGTTTCGGTAATATCTTGTTTAATATATTATTAGGATAGAGCATATAATAACGTCGAGTAAATCTAGAATACTCTTGATTTACTGAAAAAAGTTGACTAAACTAACATATAAGGAATATAATATGTTATCAAAGGGAGATCTATAATGATAAATATTGACTTTAATGAAGATCAAATTGGAGAGATGTTCGGAGAGCTTGATGCACAAGAAGATGACGAGAAGCGATTAGATGACTTTTTTTTAAAAACAGATATTTTTAATAAAATTCACAATCGTCGTCCTTTAAGAATAATTGTAGCTCAAAAAGGGGTTGGGAAATCGGCTATTCTAAGAAAATCATATCTTGAGAATATTCATAATAACCAACTAAGCTTGTGGGTGCGTCCTGATGATATAGAAAATTTGGAGACTATTGAAAATTCAACTGATACAATAAAATTAATACGCCAATGGAAAATGGGGCTTGAAAAGCTTATCATATCCAAAGTCTGCGATAATATGGAATTGACCCAAAATGATACCGTTAAAAACGGTATTAAAAGTGGTTTAAAAATAACAGAACAACTTTCACGTATTATTGTAAAATTAAAAGATCATGTCAATATGTCAGAAATAAATAAGTTATTTGTTGAACAATATACGAAAAATAATGAGATTTATGTATATATTGACGATTTAGATAGAGCATGGAATGGGTCAAAAGAAAATGTAGCACGTATTTCTGCATTAGTTACAGCTGCAAGAAATATGTGTAGCGATGATAATTCCTTAAAAATACGCATTAGTTTGCGGTCGGATGTATATTACTTATTTAGAAAAGCTGATGAATCAACTGATAAAGTTAGTAATAATGTAATCATATTAGATTGGTCACAACATGAACTTCTTGCAATGCTTGTAAAAAGAGTACAATTATACTTTGGGGAAAAGATTTCGGATAGCAAGTTATTAGAAATGCCTCAAGATGAAATGGCTGAATACTTAAATATAGTTATGGAAGATAAGTTTAAGGGTAAAGGAAAATGGAATAATACTCCACTACGAAAAATACTCTTATCTTTAGTTCGTAAAAGACCAAGGGATTTAATTAATTTATGTGTACTTTCTTCTAGGCATGCAAACACGAACAAGCGTAACAAAATAGTTACAGATGACTGGGAATCGAGTTTTTCCAACTACTCTCAGGATCGTTTTAATGATACGATTGTGGAACATAAATTTGAAATAGGAAATATTGAGTCATTGTTAAAAGGGATGGCTCCTAGCAGTTCAGAAATGAAAAATAGGAGAGAAAAAAGACTTTTTATTTATGATACAAAAGGAATATTGGCAAAAATTGGAACAATAATTGAACGTGGTGATTATAGATTTTCCAATCAAAGAGAAAAAGCAACGCCTCAAGAAGTTCTAGTTTTCCTTTACAAAATAAATTTCTTAACTGCAAGAAAAACTTTACAATCAGGATATATCGATACTAAATATTTTGAAGACAATAATTATTTGGCTGGATTAGATAATGTTGATTTTGGATATGATTGGGAAGTTCATCCAGCGTTTAGGAAAGTACTATACCCTGCTTCAAAAGATATATTTGAAACAATGGATATTCCCAATTAGGTTCTATTGCTAAGTAAAAAGAATAAAAGCCATTCAGCAATTAAGCTGGTTGGCTTTTATTCTGGGAGTTTTTATGAAAAAATATTTTGTGGTAGCTCCAGTATAATGCTACTTCCTTAAATCAAAATTAATCGATCAAAAAAATTATGGTACAATAATACAGTAGAAAAGTTAAGACGGTGGCTATCTTTGAGAGGTGGTGATGCTTATGCAAGTAAACATCAAAATCTATAGGGAGGAGATGCCTGTTTGTCCGCATATGAGACAATTCAAGTGATATTTAGTTTTGGTATGTTTACCATTGCTTTGATTGCTTTAGTTGTTAAACTGCTTAAAAATGACAAAAAAAAATAACCGTCCTTTAACTTTAGCAGGTTAAACGGTTATTTTTAACTAAAAATTTGCTACCGTCTTAAACGGTTCTATAGAGAACGTGTTAGCGCACGTTCTTTTTTATACCCTTATTATAGCAATATAAGTAAGAATAATCAATTATTCTATATTTGTATCGTTTAGAGTGATTAAAGACTTTTGTAGTTACTTTTTTCTACTTCTCGATCTCTGACATTTTCTTTAACAGATTGGTAGACTTTATAACTTTCAACTATTTCATTAAATCGATCATTTAACACTTGTCTTTCAAATTTCACCTCCTCAATTGTTTTATTTAGATCACCTTTCTTAGTTGAACGATTAATTTTTAAGTCTGATAAAATTGCTTCAGAAGTTTCAATTTTTCTAAAATCACCAGAATTAAGACCATCAATGGCGCTAATAATTTTATTCAGACGTGAAATTTTATCGTCTAATTGAGACAGTTCCTTTTCTGTTTCATGAACTTGAATTTCAAACTGATTTTTTAAATTTGAAAACTGACTACCTGTTGAAACACCTTTTAAAGATAGATATTCAAAATCTTTGATAATCTGTTCAAGTTTAGAGATATTTTGATTTTTGTGTAAGACTAAATGTTGATTGTCACGTGACAATTGTTTGGCTACTGTGTTACCAGTCATAAATTTATTTTTACTAGCATCATCAGAATTTGTGAAATAGAAATAATCTTTTTTCTTGATAAAGATATTGTAGTTACCATCATCAATTTTATTGACTTGATGTGATGGTATTAAAATAGAACCACCATTAAGCAGACCATAATCAATATCAATGTAGATACCATTTTTAGTTTCTTCTTTTACTTGCCAATCTTCCACCAAAATTTTCATTTCAAAATCATCATCTTTTTCTTTTTTGAATTTATCGTATTCATTTTTTATTTCAGGTAGAGAAAATACGGACATATTTTTTGAGACAATTTTTTCAATATTTGACATGGCATATTTACCACGTTTTGATAAAGTATCATCACGTGTATTTCGTATTTGCTTCATGTCAGCAAGTCGGTATTTTACATTTTTTCCAGTATCATCAATTATCAGATTGAGCGCTTTAGCTTTTTCTTTAAAATCAGTGATAGAGGTGGAGTGCTTCAGTAAAAAATTTAGTCGCTCTTTTATTTCCAGTTTGAAATTATTTTTTCTTTGATAGGCTGAATATTTCTTATGTGAGTTTTTCATTGTGTTGCTTAAAATGTTAGCACCTGCAATATCAGCATGTTTATCAGAAATATATTTTAAACTTTTTGCCGTTCCTTTTTGCCACCTAAATTTTTTTAAGGTTGTAGAATTTGTTGTATTAAAAATAATGTGATTATGGATATGGTCTTGGTCAACATGAGTTGCAACTATGAACTCATGGTCACCGCCAGTTAATTCTAAAACTGTTTTTCTGCCTAGTTCATGAATTTCTTCAGGGGTCAATTTTTCATCAGGGGCGAATGATTGCACTATATGATGTGCCATTACTCGATTAGGATTGTTCATATCAGAATTATTAGGATTGCCATTGCTAGCATTAGCCATTATTTTAGTTAAGAAAAATTCTTGGTCAGCAAAATTGACATTTGAAATTTTATGACCTGATACCAATTGCATCAATTTTTTATCTTCAGAAAATGTGACAGGGAAATCTTTGTCAGTTTCCACATAAGGCACATTTGTTTTTTTAGGGTTTAAAATATATTTAACAGACCTAGTTAAACGTTCAGGTGTTTTGACCTGCATTGTTTTCACGACAACAACCATAATACCCTACTTTCAATTATTAAATTTTTTATATTCTGTTTGAATAGTTTGATAGACAACATTTTCTATTTCTTTAAGAAGATTTTTTGTTTCATCAATATCACTTTTTGAGACATCTCCACTTTCATTAACTTTTTTTGCAATCTGATTGATATTTTTTCCGACTCGATCAATCGCTATTTTTAGATCACTCAAAGTTTTAAAATCTACAATATTCACTTGACCTTGTATCAACATTTCAAGTGCAAAAGCATTGAAATTTGTGCGACCTGCATTATCCATTTTATGTTTAATGAAGTCATTTTCATCAGGTCTTAACCTAATTTTCTTTTCAATATATCTATTTCTTTTTACCTTGACCATATGTAATTTACCCTCTAAATTTCCAATCTGTATTTGTTACAAAACAGTTACACCATGATAAACTTTTTATCTGGCAGGACTAGCAAGTGGTACCCCACTTGCTGTTTTATAAAAAAGGTCAGGAATGGTCAAATTGACCACTCCTACCTTTTTTATAAATATTTGGGGTGTTCCCCAATCCCCCTTTTCAAGATTAAGATAGTAATTCAACATTGATAATTGTATCTTTCAGATTTATCTTTTATTGGAAAATACCCATCTTTTCTTACTTTGATTTTTGAATTATTTGTGGTAAAATAAAGTAAATCATCAGTAAGAAAATCAGGTTGAGTTAGCTCAACAGGTTGGAGTGCTACCTTGACAGTTTGGCTGTCTAAAGAACTCGGATTGCGGTTAAAAGTTCCGCCAGCTGGTGACTTTAGCTCTTGACTTCGGTCAAGGGCTTTTTTTGCTTTAAAAAATCATTCCAATCCATTTTTTCTTGATTATTATCTAGCGGGGGTAAATCAGTGTTGAACTTGATATTCTTGTTTTTAACTTTTCAATGAAGCCTAAACCTGCTTTGTCATTATCTACTGCTAAAGTGATCACTTCACTGTGATTATCTAGTTCAAAGAAATTAGTATTTGACAAAATAGAGAGCAGTTTTTTAGCATCATCAAGGTTATGCTTTATTTAAATATTAATCCATCTGATTTTTTTTAAAGATATACCAAATGAAGCACCTTTCAACAATAAATATCATACTTTTATTGATTGAAACAAAATATTTTAATTTATAAAAGCGAGATATTGGATCTCGTTTTTTCATATTAAAAAACCAATAACTTTGACAGCAAAGTATTTTTTTGGCGCTTTATCATCTCTCATTGCCGTTGTATGCTCCGAAAGATAGAACCCCTGCCACTTCATCATACCTCTATCTTGATACTCTCTAACCTCTTTGTATGGGCTATATGATCTATCTACTCTTGTCATGTTAAACCGTCCAATCCACCTGCGCTGTGTCCGCCAACTAATTTCTTTCTAGCAACTACTCTTGATCCGTCAAGTAATGAGGTTGCCTTTTGCAAGGCTAAAAAACCATATTGGCTTCTGATTTCATCAATAGCTCCCTGAAGCATTTCTGTCTTTTCTGCTTTTTTATCAAAAGTTTCAAATAAAGAAATCAACTTGACTTCTTCAGAACAAAGTCCACCGAATGAAACACCAATCCGTCTAACACTACCACCAGAATATCCTGATTTAAATAATGACAGGATATGATCACTTAATACAGCAATGCTATTAGTGACTTCCACTTTCTTTTGGATATGTAACCCTCTTTTATTTTCAGAATAAGCATAGCCAACAAACAAGCTGACAACAGTTGTCTGTTTTTTGGCTTTTCTCAATCTGATAGAGACTTGCTCAGTCATTTCTTTGATTACCAACTCAATTTGGGCTTTC
>Ga0065701_1012650_pt1 | contig 26732 bp, 29 predicted proteins | sample Biomet1_FD_59088 | JGI IMG/M metagenome (GOLD analysis project Ga0065701, IMG submission 59088) | Microbial communities from bioreactor (seeded with anoxic lake sediment) at LBNL, California, USA - Biofuel metagenome 1 version 3... | ecosystem: Engineered > Bioreactor > Anaerobic > Unclassified ...
CTTTCTCGAAGAGGTTGGTCTTGAGGGCGTTATAGATATGAAAGACCGACTTGCGGAGGAAAAGCATCCGGGGCTTGAGCGAAGAAAGGGCCGAAACGCCTTTGTCATCGAGATAGGCGAAACGGGCGAGTCTCATCCAAAAATGGAAGAAGGCGTTGACGAGCTTGTAGAAATGAAGGCCGTTATCCCCGAGGACGAGGGCGAATTTTTCCTTTTGCGGCGACCTCATGTCTCGGACTTTTCAGGAGTAGCAAACCAAGCTCCATCAAGTCGTCGAGCGGAGAGACCAGNTCCGAAGCGAAATAGGAATAGGTGTCCTTGTCGGTTTTCTCAAAATCTTTCAGGAAAGCATCAAAGATGGCCCGAAAGGCTGGCGAACGGAGCAAGTCCTCATCCGTCCGAATGGCCCCTTGGGTAAACGACGAAGAGAGGTAGGGCTCGAAATCTTTAACTGAGGTGATAAAGACTTGGTTGTCAAAGTAAAAATCCTTCATGCGGCTTCCTCAATCGTGTTCTTGATAGCCTTTGCCAGGCCTTTCAGTTGCTTTTCGCTTAGCGCGCAGAGGGCCACCCGCAGACCCGTGGCTTGGACGGGGGCGAGGAAGATGTCCTTCTTCATGAGTCTCTCGGCGAGGCCGAAGGCATCCTTAACCCGGAGCGTCACGAAAAAGCCGTCTTTATAGGGGTAATAAGGCAAACCCACTGCGTCCGCTTCGGCAAGAAACAAGGCGGCCCGGCGAGCGACCAGCTGACGGTTCGCCTCGACGTTATTCTTTAAGGATTGAAAGGTCTTTTCGTGGCTAATCAGGTCGGTTACGGTGTTCATGGCCATGTGATTAGGCACCGACCAAAGAGCCCGGGCTTCCGCGATCGCTAGATTCATGCGGGCCTCCACAAAGGAACGCTCCTGACCATAAACCGCCAAGGCCCCAATCCGAAGTCCGTAGAATGAGAAGGTTTTCGAAAAACTGAAGCAAAAGGAGGTAATGGTTTCTTCCGGCAAGGACCGAACCGCTTCCTTAAGGGTCGCTCTAGTTTTCTCTTCGGCGTAATCGATGTAAGCCACATCGACAATGAGTTCGACGCGACCACGCAGTTCTTTTTGGTTCAGCAAACTCGCGAGGCCCTGCCATTCGGAGGCGGAGAGGCTATAACCCGTCGGGTTCTCGCAGGGATCGTTGATCACCACGACCACTTTGTCGTGGTCTGCAAGCGTCTTCTTGATTTGTTTCTCGAGGGCACGGAGGGCGAAATGGCCCTCTTCATAGAGTTCGTAAGAAGCGCATTCCAAGCCGAATCCGCCGGCGATGGCTTCGTAATTCGGCCAATCGAGAGAGGGAAATAGGAGAATTGAATGGGCGATTCTTGAGGCGAAAAAGGCCAGGGTCAAGGCACCGGTCCCTCCCGGGGTGGCCACGACCGAGAAGAGCCCTTGCTTAGCCGCGAGGTCGAAATCAGAAGCTAGGAACCAACGCCGAAGGGCGTCCGCGTAATCTTTGGGTCCGGCGACGGAGGAGTAGGAAAGATCATGATCCGTCACGTGGCTTGCGAGAACGGAACGGATTTCTTGGGAAATCGGCAAAGAACCATCGTCGAGGGTCAGCATTCCGATGGAACCGTTGATGACGTCAAAACCGGCTTTTTGCCTTTCGTGGGCCCGCTGGTTGATAAGAAGAATGAGGTCTTGTGGCATAAGGAAATGGCTCCTTTTGACTGATGCCCATTGTAAAGGTTCCGTTACATAAAGTAACTAGGTACTAAGGAAAAAGGAAAAAAAGAAGACCCGAAAGTCCCTTAGGTAAAACGCCGATAAGAGAAACGCATAGAAGACGGGGCGTCAAGCGATGATGTGGCCGCTTGAAAGGGCTATTGCACCTGAAGGAATGCTCTGTTCAATCGAGGCGAAAGGCACGGCAATGGCCCCGGCCCCAATCGATAGGTGGTCTCCCGTGGCGATAGAGGCGAAGGTTGTGAGGCTCCGCGCACCCAACAGGGAGAAAAGGAATTCCCGTTCCTTGGGATCGAGAGGATGTCCCGTGGCGTAAAAGGAAGCCCCATCCTCGATCGTGACATCGTCGCCGATTGTGACGCGGCCATAAAAAGACACATCGTCTCCGAGCGTGACATTCTCACCCAACTTCACCAAGCCCAAGAGATCAACGTAAAGGCTCGAACCCGCTTGAAGGTTTTTCCCGGCCAACGGGAAGAGCAAGCGGAGGATTTCTTCTTTCCGTTCCTTCGAGGTCTCCGGCCGAGAATACTCGGCGGAAAGGGCATGCGAATAGAGAAACAAACGGCCAAGATGGGGACTTCCGACATTCACGACCCCGCCTTCGACGATGCGTTCATAATCTTTCGTCGCCGCAGCAAAGCCTATCCTTTTCAGGTGTTCAATCAACGCCTTTCTTTCTTCGGCGGAAAAGGGCTTAAGCGGTTGTTTCGGCTCACTGCTGCCCGAAAGCTTTTGGATTTTCGCTGGACGACCGTAAGCGATGGAAAACGAGGGCATTGAGAAGCCTCCGAGCGTGGCGCCAGCCGCCACAACGGAGGTTTGGCCAAGATCAAACGGGGTCGGAACTCGGACTTCGGCTCCCACCCACGAATCCTCGCCTAGATGCACGAGGCCAAAACCGGGGCCTCCGATAAAGGCTTTCGGAGAAATGACGGAGCGATTTTCTACCTTCACGAGGGAAGTCGGAGAAAAGGTGACTCCAAGCCCCATATAGCAAGTGCCCATCAGGTCCACTTGGCCGATTAGACAACGAAAGCCAGGCCGAATGTCGGCGGAGAGAGGGCAATCGAAAAAGATTTGTTTGAGAAGACGGTGGCAGCGAAGATAGTTGAGGCCAAGGCGAAGAATTCCGGCCTTAAGAGGCACACTGTGGTAAAGGGCGGAATACTCGTCGCATAAGGAGGCCGAAAGCTTCTGAAGCCTCTTAAATGCAGGACTCTCGGTATCGAAGGGATTTCCTTCATATAGACCCGCGAAAGAAGCCACCTCTTCGTCCGAAAAGCCGTAACGGCTTTGGAGGCAATGGAGTTTTTGGGGGGCCGTTTTCATTGCACTAAGATACCATGAAAGAAGCCGAGGAAAAAGCCGAGAGGCTCTCTTTCGTTGTTAAATGGGCCGGCATAAAGTAGAATTGGGCGCATGAAAACCAAGAAGAAACTCGATGAGTTGACCCAAGCCAAACTCGTTTATACCATTGAACTCGGCGTTTTCGCCCTCATTTTCCTTACCGTCGGACTGCTTTTTTACTTCTCCGTCATCCCCGTGAAGGATACGCGCATCACCATCTTCACCTACGTCACCCTCATCGGTGGCTTCCTCTCCCTTGGGGATTTCGTCTGGTTCCTCGCCTCGAAGAAACGCCGGAAGAAGAATTCTTTCCTCGATAAGGTCCTGTTGCTTCCGATCCCCCTCTCACTCATCCCTTTTGACATCCTCACTCTCGCCCAGGGCAACTTCCCGAATCGCTATTACGCCATCGCCCTAGCTTCCGTCTTCACCTATATCACCATCATGTACACGGTCGAACTCGTCTATCATTGGTTTCGTCCGATTCCCCTCCTCCTCGAAGCGGGCGATAACCTTAAAGCCGCCGAAGCGAAGGACGCCAATAAGGAGCCGACCGCGGCCCCGACCATCGTCGAAGTGAGTTCCACCCCGACCGAGGAAAAGAAAGAAGAAAACCATGATTCAAAACAAGGATAAGGTCGCCTATTCCATCCTTTATGAAGACGAGGACGTCATCGCCGTCTACAAGAAGCGGGACGTTCTTTCCATCCGCACCCTCGACAAGAAGACCTTCTCGCATAACCTCTACCATTACCTCCACGAGTACCTCGCGGTGAAAAACGAGAAGCTTTTCATCGTCCACCGCCTCGACTATGAAACCTCAGGCGTCATGGTTTTCGCGAAGAAAGCCGAAGTGAAAGAAAAGCTTCAGCGTTGCTTTGAGGCCCACACAGTCGGCCGCTTCTACGAAGGAGTTCTAACGGACCGCCTTGACCTTGGAGCCCACTTCCACGTCGTTCAATACCTCGAGGAAAAAGGCCAGAAGGTCATCGTCTCCGACAAGGAGCATGGCAAGGAATCCGTGACTGATTTCGAAGTCACCAATTACATTCAGATCGGCACCGCCGTGGCCATCTCAATCGGCACCGGCCGAAGAAACCAGATTCGTTTGGCCATCAAATCACTTGGCTATACCCTTTTAGGAGATAAGCGCATTGGCAACAGCGAGGCCAAACGCATGTACCTTAACGAGTACAAGTTGGTCTTCCCACCCGAGAGCGGGCTCAAAACGGCGACGTTCGCGACCACGCCTCTCTGGATCACGAAACAATAGACAAAAACAAAAGGCGCCGCGGCGCCTTTTTTCGTGCCCAAAACGCTCCTTAGCGGAAGAGGGCCAGCCACTTCCGCTCGAAGGGATAACGGGAATACGGTCGAAAGAAGAAACCGAAATGTAAGAAGGGCACAAAGTAACAGAGAAGAACCCCAAGGCCCACAAAGAGGAAGACGAGACCCCCTAAAGCAAAACCGGAAAGCCACTGAAGAGCCACCGTATCGGCAACCCAATGGGGCCACCACTTGATGAGGTTCGGTTGGGCCCAATAGACATCGCCGGTGAAACGCCCGCCAAAAGAAAGAGTTTGGAAAAACCGGAAATGGGCGAGGACAAAAGCTTGGAGATAGAAAACGAAGGTTGAGGCCACCCCGCCAAAGAAGAGAAGAAGATGGTTGGGGAAGAACGTTAAGTCGAGGCCAAAGATCGAGGGGACGACGAGGCATACCGCAATGAAAGCGGATAGGCAAACGCCATAGGTGATCCATAGGAAGAGCTGCACCGACTTCTTTTTCTCGTCGAGATGAGGCGCCACTTTAAAGACGATATAGCCAATGGCGTAGAAAAAGCCATAACGGAGGGCCATTTCAACCCCGAGGTAGTTACCGTCTGCCACCTTGGTCTCGTAGAGAACGAAGAGCACCACCCAAAACGTCAGGAAAGTGGCTAGAGGAAGCATCTTCTTCGTGACGGACCGCCAAAAGAAATGACTCAAATATGTTCCAAAGGAGAAGAAGAAATCGACAAAGAACAGGACAAAGAAGAACCAGAGGCCTTCCGCCGGGTTCTTGATGAAAAGATCGTAGGCCGTGGGAAAATCTGGGTATTGATGAAAGCAATAAACCCGAATAAGAGCGAAGGTAATGATGGGCCAAAAATCCCAAAAAGCTTTTTTTAAGACGGAGAGGAGGAATTTCAGTATCGTGTCGATCTTTTCCGGTTTCGTATGGACGTAGCCGGCGACGAAAAAGAAGAGAGGCATCTCCGAAAGCCAAAGGAAATTATTGAAAGTTGTGTTGAGAAAGCCCGGCACAAAAACCCGCAAGCAATGACCCGTCACCACGAGAATGATGGCCCAAAGCCTTAAAAGATCCAGCGAATAGAGGCGACCCTCTTGGTTTGAAGGTTCGTTCACTCCTAAAGCGTAAAAGAGAAAAGAACTTTGTTCAAGAACAAGTCGCGGCCAAGGCGGGCCACTCCTTTACAAAACCCTTCATGGAGATCCTTCTTCGCAAGCGCTTTTCCCTATGGAATCTTTATACGCAAAAGGAAAAACTGGATGAGGGGGATTGTTATGAAAGAATACGTAGGCCAATGCTTCCAGGTTGAGTTGGCTGCGGACTATGGATGCGTCGGTTTCAAAGGCAAGGTCGTATCGGTTAATGGCGATTTCGTGGTCTTTTCCACGGACAACGGACCTTTGATCGTCAACGTCCACTTCATCAAGACCTTGATGCCTCGAAAGGAAGAAAGGTGAATTCGAGGTCGAAAAAACCATGGAAACCGTCTTAATCATCGGAGCTTCAAGGCTCGGGGCCTCAATCGCCTCCTATTGTTCGCAAACTGGCATTAATGCCATCATCGTCGACAAAGACAAAGAATCGTTTAAAAAAGTCGATCCTTCCTTCAGCGGCTTCTTCGTTGAGGGAAACGCGACTTCACTCCCTTTGCTAAAAAGAGCCGGCCTCGAAAAGGCGAAAGAAGTCAACGTGGTCACGGGAGACGACAACACCAATATTTTCTTGGCATGCCTCATCGAACGTTTTTCCAAAGTGCCTTATATCAACGTGCGTTTGACCGATCCCCAAAAAGAGGTTCTTCTTCCACATGAAAGGGTTCGACTGATATCCCCGAGCTCCCTCGCCTTCGATCTTTACAAGAACCTCAGAGAAAAGGAACGCTAGTATGAGAATCATCATAAGCGGAGGCGATAAACAGGCGGATTTCGTCATCCGAGAATTCAAAAAAACCGGAAATACCCTTCTTGTCATCAACGGTGACGAAAAAGAAGCCAATTATCTCTCGAACCAAAACGAAATTGACGTCCAATTAAGCGATCCCAGCAAAGTCTTTTCCTATCGAGAAGCGTCCATCGAAGGTTTTGACCTCATCATCTCTCTGCTTGAAAAAGACGAAGACAATTTCGTAGCCTGTTCGATTGCTAAGAAGATCTTCGGAGTAAAAAAAGCAATTTGCACGGTTCAAAACCCTGACAACGTGCAACTTTTTGAGGCCATGGGAATCGACTCGCCAATCAGCGCTTCCTATCTCCTCGCTGAGCGCATCAAAGGCGAAAGCAATATCGATAGCCTGATTAAGACCCTGTCGCTTGAGCACGATAAAATCGCCATTACCGAAATCAGGATAAAAAAAGACTACGCCATCGCCGGAAAAGTTTTGAAAGACATCTCTTTCCCTCAGGCCTGCAACGTTTGTTGCATTTATCGCGACCCCACCGTCATCATCCCGCGAGGAACCACCCAAATCCTTGAAGATGACACGCTGGTTTTTGCCAGCTCCACCATTGATCAAGACGAAATACTCACTTTCGTAAAAAGGAAAGGAGCCTGACGATGCTTCAGGAAGTGCGGGGCGCCAAACTGCTTTTAGGCTACATCGGTTTTTTCTTGATTTTCATTGGGGCCATCATCCTCGTTCCCCTTCTCGTATTGCCGTTTTATCCCGAAGAAATCTCGGAGGCAAAATACTTCTTGGCCCCAGGAACCTCGTCGATCGCGGCGGGCTTTTTCATCTTCTTGCTCATCCAAGGCCGCAAGAAAGGCAAATTGGAGGGGCACGAAGACATCGTGCTCGTGGTTCTCGTTTGGGTTTTGGCCATCCTCGTCAGCGCCATTCCGTTTCTCCTAACGAAAAAATACAATTTCACCCAAGCGATTTTCGAAACGACGAGCGGTTACACGACGACCGGTCTTTCGGTGGTTGACGTTTCCACCTGTTCGCACGTGTTTCTCTTCTATCGAAGTTTTCTCCAATTCGTCGGAGGAATCGGATTGGTTTTAATCGTTACGTCGGCGGTCAGTGACCGGCGCGGTATCGGACTCTACATGCTGGAAGGGCACAACGATCGCTTACTGCCTAACCTCGTAAAGAGCGCCCGCTTGATCTTTGCCATCTATTTCCTCTACATGGGAATCGGAATCTTGCTTTACTTAGCCACAGGGGTCAACTTTTTTGAGGCGATTTGCCACAGCATGACCGCCCTCTCCACCGGCGGATTCTCAACGCGGGCTGGCTCGGTTCGCGACTTTCAAAGCCTCTCCTTTGAAATCGTCACGATGGTCCTTATGCTCCTAGGAAGCACAAATTTCGTCATTCATTACTTCCTTCTCCGCGGCAAGTTCATCACGGCTTTTCGCCATTACGAGTTTGGCGTTTTCGTTTTGCTGATGGGGACTATTTTCCCGCTAATGGTGGGTTGCTTCGCCGCCCAGTACCAAAGTTTTTGGCTCGGGTTGCGGTATGGCTCCTTTGAATTCGTAAGCGCTATTACGACGTCGGGATTCCAAGTGGTCGAAAGTTACAACACCGTGCCTCCCGCCGTCTTCTTTTGCATCATCGTTCTCATGATCATCGGAGGACAAAGCGGCTCCACCTCGGGCGGACTCAAACAATCGCGAGTCGCTCAATGCCTGCTTAACGTGAAATGGTATCTTGAGGGGCTAGAGAAAAAGTCCACCACCATTCGCGTCCGTCACATCGTCCGTTTTGGCCAAAAGGAAGTTCTGTCGGCCGAGGAGATAAAATCATCTTGCGATTTCGCAGCGCTTTATCTCCTAATCCTGGCCATCGGGACAACCGTCATTTCCGCCACGGGAGTGCCTTTCAGTCAAGCCCTCTTTGAATTTGCCTCCTCCCTCGGCACGGTCGGGCTTTCGACCGGAGTGACGGCCTTTAACGCCTCGCCGATCGTCTTATGGACCGAAATCATCGGCATGTTCCTTGGCCGTCTCGAAATCGTGGTCGTCTTTGTTTTGATTGAAAAAACTATTAAACTAAAAAACGTTTGGATGACATGGAATGAGAAAAAAGCTACTTGAAAACCTCATTGACGTCGGCTTGTGCCTTGGAGCTTTAGGGGTGGCCACAGGTTTGGCTTTTGGTTTGGATGGCCTCGGTTTGCGGCCCGAGAATCTTCTTCTGATTTTCCTGCTCGCTATTTTGGCGGTTACCATTGTGACCAAGAAAATCTATTACCCTTTAGCCTGCTCGGTCGCCAGCGTCCTCAATTTTAACTTTTTCTTCACCGAACCACGCCTTTCATTCATGATCGATGATCCGAATTATTACATTTCCCTCGTGATTTTCTTCGTGGTTTCGGCGGTTATTTTCACGATTACAAGTTTCACGAGAAAAGAGACCCAGCGAAGAAGGGGCAACGAGAGAAAACTTGAAAGCCTCAACAACTTTTCCAAAGAACTTTTGCAACACAGTTCCATCAATGAGGTTTTTCAGGAACTTCAAAAGGAATTGGACCGCTATTTCGGAGATGGGCGTTGCTTTGTCCAAAGCATCGGAAACGAAATCCCTTTTGGCCGAGCGGAACCACTATCTCCAGTCCTTTCCAAAGCCTGCCTTTTCGCCACGAAAGAAAACCGTTCGGCTGGGAAGGGGACGCTAAACTTCTCAAACATTTCTTATTTTGTCTATCCTTTTTCAGGAGAAAATAAGGCTTATGGAGTCGTAGGTATAGACCTCCTCAAGCAAAAGGAAATGAAAAACGATGAGGTGTCGTTTATCTCGTCGCTTTGCCAAATCGCTTCAAGCACCATAGACAAAGATGAGGTCAGGGCCGAAAAAGAAAGGGTTTATCTCGAAGTCGAAAACGAAAAGTTCAAAACGGCCTTGTTGCGATCCTTGTCCCACGACATCAAAACACCCTTGACGGCCCTTCAAACTGGAAGCGGCTTTCTCTTTGAGAGTTATGCGACCCTCGACGATGCGAGCAAGCGGGACATTATCGGCAACATCAGCAAGGAAACCATCAGACTTTCGGATTTCGTGGATAACCTCCTAGCCCTCACCCGCACGACTTCTGCGACAAAATCCATCCCAATGAAAAAAGAGCTCGTCGATGACCTTCTCGCGGATTCTTCCTCTGGTTTTAAGAACCGATTAGGCCTCCATCAATTGACTATCGAATCTCCGAAAGAGCCCCTTTACGTCTTTTGCAATGGAAAGCTCATCATTCAGGTTCTCCGAAACCTAATTTCCAACGCCCTCGCTCACACAAGAAACGATGCTTCTGTCAAAGTTTCTGTTGGCCCAAAAGACGACCAGGTCTTCTTTTTCGTCGAAGACAACGGGGGAGGGCTGAGCGAAGAGGCCAAAAAAGACCTGTTTAAAGACTTTTCCACGTTCGCTTCGGAAAAGAAGGACCGATATCAAGGAAATGGCCTGGGCCTTTCTATTTGCGCCTCTATCGTCAAGGCCCATAATGGAACCATCGAAGGTCATAACAACGAAAACGGAGGGGCCACCTTCTCCTTTTCGTTGCCTCTTTCGGGGATGAGAAAATGAACGAGAAAATCTTGGTGGTCGAAGACGACCACGTCATCTCCCATTTCCTCGATTTGGTCCTTAGAAGCAAGGGTTATGTCCCCCTCGTCTCGGAGACAGGATTCCAAGCCCTTGGACTCTTCATCTCAGAGACCCCCTCTTTGGTATTACTCGACCTCGGATTGCCAGATTTGGATGGCATGGAAGTGCTCGCTCGCCTAAGAGAAAGTTCGAAGGGAACGCCCATCATCATCGTCAGCGCTCGCGAAAAAGAGGATGAGAAAGTCGCCGCCCTCGACCACGGGGCTGACGATTACCTGACCAAACCTTTCAATGTCGGTGAGCTTTTGGCTCGCATCCGGGTGGCCCTTCGCCACCGCCCCTTTCCTGACGAAGAACAACCATTTTCCTATCGACAGTTGAAAGTTGATTTTGCCAAGCGGGTGGTCCTTCTTGGCGAAGAAGAGGTTCACTTAACGCCCATTGAATTCAAACTTCTTTCCGTCTTGATCGAAAATCAAGGGAAAGTGCTGACGCATAAATTTCTTCAAGAGAAGATTTGGGGATATGAAACGAGCGACGATTACCAATCACTAAGGGTTTTCATGGCCTCTCTTCGAAAAAAGATCGCTCCGCCGACCGATGAATCATACATTCTCACGGAAATCGGAGTCGGTTACCGCTTCCGAGAAGACTAGTTTTCTCATTCATTCAGAGATGGGTTTGTTTATTCTTGACAAGGATACTTGGCAATGTACAATGTATGTGCCAAGCAAACTTGGCAGGAGAAATCTATGGACAAAAAAGAAATCTTAGCCGAAAACCAAAAGGCGGGAAAGGGAATGGACCTCGCCGATTTGGACGCCCAAAAGAAGGGGACTTACCTTAGCTACTTCCTTATGGCGTTTCTACTTCTGGTCTTTATGGGTGTCAATTGGATTTTCTTCAAACGGATCTCCTACGAACTACTCGTAATCCTATGCACCGGAGCCGGAGCCGCCTTTTTCTACAAGTTCGCTATGTTACGCAAGAAGCATGAGTTGGTGGTCGGAATCATCTGGACCGTTTTGGCATTGCTGTCCCTCACCTCCTACATCCTGCAGCTTAGTGGAGTTCTCAAGTTCTGATATGAACACCTCTTTAACGCTTAAGAACCATTTGCCGGACATCAGAAAGGAAAAAGGTCTTTCCCAAGAGGCCCTCGCCAAGCTCGTCGGTGTGTCCCGAAACACGATCTCTTCCATCGAGACGGGACAATACTGTCCCACCGCCTCCTTGGCTTACGTTCTGTGTCTTGCCCTCGACAAATCATTCGAAGAAGTCTTCTTCTTCTAAATAAAACGCGCTCGAGTATGAGGCATGCCCCAAATTATGGACTAAGCCAGATAGGAGGGTACTTTTTATGTGAAGGACACGTTCTGGCTGAAACTGGGCTAGATCAAGACGTACGTTTATCGCGGATGGATTCCTACGTTATCACAAGTTTTTTAACAGTTCATCGCGGAAAACATACATAATGTTAAAGGGGGTGTAAAAACAATGTTTTCAACATTAGTATTGACCGCGACCACCTGCCTTGCATCCGGGTTGAACACAACGGCTGCGGCTAAAAAGCAAACTGATTTGGAGAATAACTGCCTTTCTCTTGTTGAGTCTGCGAGTAATTTCGATTATTTGAATGTCGATTCGAGTAATGATGTCTAAGCGCCCTTGCCAAGGATGAACTTTTGGAGTTCAGCGAAGAGAACAAACTCTTTAGCGAGCAAGAAATAAATGGCATGAAGAGCGCAATGAACAATGACCAAATGTATTCTTTGGTTGAAGATGAGGCTTCGGTCTTGAAAGCAAAAGTTTCACCAATCAGTAGTCCAACGCATGCCTTGGCCCAAACGTCTGCCATGGGGGCCGTTTGCGTGGCGGCGATCAACGATCAAGCTCGTTTAGGACCAAATGTTTATCTTGAGGATGGCTCAGGAGACGGAAGCGGTTCATCTAGCGGTTCCAACTCTTCGGCCCCGATTCAAACCATTCCTGAAAAGTGCTCGTCTCCAAAAGGGTTGTATGGATACAACGCAAACCATTCAAACTTTTTCTTGGTTGGAAAAGTTGATGGAACAGCATTCTTCGGTCTGGCGGCAAATAAAGATGCTTGCGCCGGGGTTTATGAGGCCTTTGCCGGTTGGATTGATAGGCAAGATCTATATAAGGCAAATGATTCCATAACCGCAGCAGGGTTCATTTGTGGAGCGCTTGTCGCCCTTGGAGCTATTCCGACTTCAGCCATTATTTGGACCACAATAGGTAAGATCGTTGGTTATTTAACAGGGCTTTGGAAGATTTTTGTTAGTTTCTTCTCTGCCGCGTCCGCTTCCAGTACCTTCGGTTTGAGTGTTATCTTAGGCATTATTATTGGGGCATTAGGATGCGCCGCTATATTTTATTTAGCATCGATGCTTGTTTGCGGATTCTTAGGCTTTGGCTTCCTTGAAGGTTGGAAGGTTTACAATATCTTCGACTGGCAGTGGACTTACAGTAACCAATGGTAACGAAAACTTCTTTACATGAACGAATCCTCGACAGCGACAAAATTAGGGGCATTCAGGATGAAAGATCCAAGAAGAGAATCTGGAGATTCACTTTCATAATTAACGTCATGACCGCCTGCCTGCCGATTTTACCCACCTTCCGCGGTTACGACTACGTGAGTATCGATGGAATCGTCTTAGAGATACTCTTCGACTTGTTGGCTTTAGCCTACTTATATTTCTTTATTCGGTTGACCCTCTTGGTGCATAAGTACCATTTCTTCAGGAAAACTATCAATTATTATCTTCTTTACCTTCCATATCTCTTGATGGTTTTGACGATGTGCGTGTTGCCCCTGTTCACGGGCGAGTTGACCGTCTCCGAACACGGCGTTACGTTTCAGAACAACGTCGCCTATTATTTCGTAGTCTTCCTTCCTGTCCTTTTCGCTTATGTGGTTTTTATGACCTTCGCCACGACCAAGGGATACGCAGAGGGGCTCAAACCCAAAAAAGCCGAGAACCAAGAAGATCAACATTAGCATTTGAAAAGGCTCTCAATGCGGGCCTTCTCGGTTTCTCATTAATAAAGATATCGTTATTCGTACGCGGTGTAACTTGTGACTGGAGACAAGCGTTTTTCTCAGGCATCGAATTAGTCGACACTACAACGGCGAAAACACAAGTGGCTTTGTTGTTAGCTTTGTTATTTTCTCAGCCTTTCCATATGAAATACTGTCTCAAACGTCTTATTTGCTTTTCGCTTGCGAAAAACCTTTCTTTTCTAATTAAAACACTCAAATCGTGTCTTGGGCGTTTTATTATTCTTATTTGTTTTCGTTTTGGCGATCGAATTCTAGGCCGGCAAACACGAGAGCCGCCACGCCATAGGACCAATTGGCTTTCCGCCCGATCAGGCGATAGTTGAGTTTGGGGCAAGGCCACAAAGGAATCGTAGGGCCGGAAATGCCCCTGAACTCCAGTTTCCCCTGTTTATTCGGAAGAACGTTCGTCATGACGGCGTGAAAGGACCGCAAGGCTGGAGCCAAATAGGTTTCTTTGGACAGATAGCCTAAGCGGATTCCAGCGAAGAAACCCGAGGCGATTAGAGCACTGCAGGAAGTTTCCTCATAGCTCTTTTGCTGGAGCAAGGTTGAGAAGAGACCATCCTCGTGTTGGCATGAGAGCAAGGCAGCGGCGGTTTTCTTAAAAATGGCGATGATGCCCGCTTTGTCGGGATCGGAATCCGGAAGGCGTTCAAGTAGCATTGGTAAGGCCGCCATGACCCAACCATTGCCCCGTCCCCAATAGATGCCCTTGCCCGGATAAGGCTTTTTCCGTTTAACCCAATACGAATGGTGCCAAAGACCGGTTTTGGGATCCTGCAGGTACTGGCTAAAAACGGTCGGTAAACCAGCGGCGTAACGAAGAAGCTTTTCATCTTTGTTTTCCGAAGCGTAAAGCGCGGGGAAGACCGAGAACATCATGAGAGAATCAACCCAAATCGAGCGGGGATAGAGATGACTCATCCCATTGTGCCCAAAGTGGTTAGGAATCCCTTCGAGGAGCCGAGGTTCATTTTTGATGTAAAAAAGCACCTTCTCCGTGAGGGCTTCGTATTCGAGCTTTTTCGTCTTCTTCCAAAGCGAGTACGTCACAAGCCCCGGAGCCGAGGTGTCGGAAGAGCAAACCTCTGGTTGGTGGGCTACGTAGTAATCGCAATACGAAGAGAGAAAGGCCGTGAAATCATCACGACCCGAATAATCATCGAGAAGGCCATAGGCATAGCCCAAGAGACCCTCGCCCCAGGTCCATTTCATCTTTGGATCGGAGGACTCCGCCAAGGAAAGGCAGAGCTGATGGATTTTCTCTAATTCGGGGGTCATTTGTGGACAAACTCCTTGATAATTTGGGCTTCCTCAACTTTCTCTTCCGGGGTAAGTTCTTGCCCTTGAGAGTGTTTGTCGTTAAGCAGTTTAACCGTTTGCGAAACCTTGGGCGTGAGTTTGAAGGACCAGCTGACGAAATAGGCGATGCCCATGAGAACAAGGAACGCCAAGAACACGATCAAACGGATGCCCCAAACAGCCGTTTCAGGTTGATCGGCCCCCTTACCCTCCTGGTAACCGGTGAGTTCGAGAACGTATCCGATGACGGAGGCCGCAACAGCGGAAGAGATTTTTCTAATTAAGGTCATCCCGCTCGAGAAGGACCCAGCGTTTCTCTCCCTGAAACTAAGGACTCCGATGTCGACGATGTCAGGGAAAATGATCCAAGGCATGATCTCGGCTCCGGCAAAACCGACGGCGGTCAGCCCAGCGAGAATGTAGAGACCCCAAGTCGGCCAGGTGGCGGGGTAGAAGCCGATTCCGGCTGCGCCAAGAAGGCAAATGGGCAAAAGAAAGCCATAAATACGTGGCTTTGGTGTCTTTGTCACAAGGTGGTTCACCAACGGGAAGGCGATGATTTGAACGCCGAGGAAGGCGGCGAGGAAAATCGTCGAGCTCATATCGGTTTTCACACAAAGGGCGTAATAAACGATGACGGCAGAAACGATGTCCATCGTCACCGATTGAGCAAGATAAAGGACCAAAAGCTTCCGAAAGGCTTTTATTCTGAAGGGCTTAAAAAGGTTCTGAAACGAAAATTTGACTTTTTCTTTAGGATAAGAAGCCCGTTCGTGGGAGAAAATAGCCGAAAGCAAAACCGGGATGGTGAAAAACGCCCCGAAGCCCAGAGCAACGATGAGCGAAAAAGTCAAAGCGGTCATCGTGTGAGTCTTGACCACCATGTTGATCAGCAAAGAAGGAACCAAGGTGCAAATGGCCGTGGAAGTCAGCGAAAAGAGAAGTCGCGTGAGGTTTACTTTGCTCCTAGTGTTGACATCGGTCGTGATTTCGGCCGACAGCGAGGAGTATGGAACCGTGACCAGCGTGCTGATGGAATAATAGAAAACGTAAGACAGAGCCACGTAAATAGCCTTGCCAGTCATGGAAGGAAAAGCCACTGGATACCACATCAAAATCATCGCTGGGATGATGAGGAGACCGGCTAAAAAGATGAAGGGTCGGCGGCGCCCAAAACGGGTTCGAACGTTGTCAGAGACAATCCCGACGAGAGGGTCGGTAATGGCATCCCAGAGTTTGGAAATCATGATGATGGCCCCGGCCAAGGCGGGAGCCATTCCGATAACCTCGGTAAGAAACACCATGTAGGAAACAGAAATGAGGGCTTGGTTCCCGCCGCAGAAGATATCTCCCGAACAAAAGGCTAGTTTTTCTTTCATTCGCAAAGGCAAAGACGCCTCGACAGACCTCGAGCCATTTTTTTCGTCCATAACGATTTCTCCTTTAGGGGACGATAAGACCCCGTGAAAGTCCAAAACATGACTGAATAAAACCGCAAGATTATTGCCATTATTCTAGGATTAGCCCTTAGCAAACGCAACGAAACTTCGAGGTTTTATTGTATTATTGTGCTCGCGCAACATACTCGCCCCTAACAATAGTTTTATAATAAAATAACTTTTAGGCTTCGATGATCCGATTTCTCTTTTCATTAAAAGGAAGGCCGAACATGAAAAAACGAGAAAGAACGAGAAAACAAAAAATCATCCGCCGCACGTTTTGGATCACGGGGGGAGTACTTCTCTCTTTGGTGCTGTCAGTCGCCATCCAATTTGGCTACAATTCGCTTTTCCTCAAGCCAGTTGGGGACGTCGAATTAACGAAGGGTGGCGATTCCGCGCTCAATACCCTCCTTCGCGACGGAAGGAGCGCCCCTGACGACTTCTTTTCCGATCCGACCACGCTCAGCGGATCCCTCGCCGGGGCCCTTGAGGAAATCGATGACCGCAACGATTGCTCCGATTTCACTGCTATGGCCTTGATGCGCTTCTATCTCGAGAACGAGAATCGTCTCCCCGCCGCCAATAAGGAGGAGATCAAGAAGACCATGATCGGCTTCACTTTCTGGCCAAGTGAGGATGGCGGAAAACCAAATGGCATGTGCTTTTGGTCAGAGAACCATCAAATCATGTTCGCCAGCGATGAATATTTGGCAGGCCTAACTTGGCCTAACGAAACCTTTGCCGACGGGCAGAAGGGCTCTGTCCACCTGAGCTTCGCTAAGGAGAGAATCGCCGATTGGATGGAGGCTCGCTTCACTTATGGCTTTAGCGAGTACTACTCCAACAATTACTACCCAGAAGACATCGGCCCGATGGCGAATTTCATCCAGTTTGCCTCCAAAGAAGATGAGGCAATGGCCAACCGCATGAAGATGATCATGGACCTACTCTTCTATGACGTGGCCAGCCAATCCTATAAATATGTCTCCCCCGACAGCGGGAAAACCCAATATGCCTTCATGAGCGCCTCAGGCCGTATGTACCTCGATAATAAAGCTAGCGACGACACGGGAAACCGCCTCCGGGATTACGCCTCTTACATCTTTGGGATTAACCAAAGCGATTACGTTGATAGCACCACGAAATATTTCAATTCCTTCCGTCATCTTTGCGAAGCCACGGACGGAGAGGGCCACCACATCTACGAATTGCCAGAGGTCCTCAAAAACATCTACAACGATCCAAGCGAAGAACAAATCATCAAATCCTCTTCCGGCCTCAACATCGACGAACTGAAGAGCGAGGGCCTCATCGGTCCAAACACCAAACAAATCATGATGCAATTCGGCATGGAGGCGTTTTCCAATCCGGCGGTTATTGACAACTCCATCGCCTTCATGAACAAATACCATCTCTTCCGCAACACGATGCTGAACGATTTCAAAACCGTGAACCTCTGGCCTTTGACTCTTACGAGAACTTTGGGGTCTTTAAGTGCGTCTCTTCATCCGGCAACGGATGGAAAGGCCATCGAAAGAGGCAACATCTATACCTATCAGACTCCCGACTACGAGCTATCAACCAACCAAGGTTACCATCCAGGCGAATTTGGCGATCAGCAGCAAATCTCCCTTGCCACTTTAGGCCATGACCTCAGCGTTTTCACGATGACCCCGGAACGCAAGAGCGACCGCGAGGCTTATTGGCTTGGCCAAGGACGGATGCCCTATTCCGTCCAAGACAAAAACGTCAATATCTCTCTGTTCAAGGTGCCGACCAAGGCCGGTTTCATGGAGCCCTATGCCGTCTCGTTCACCCACACATATTTCCCGGTTGGCCTCTTTGACGAGGTTAATTTGAATTATCTCCATCAAGGATTCGTCTACGGACGCAAAGGAAACGCTTTCGTGATGGTGCGCGCTCAAAGTGACGATCCGAGCGCGACCCTTTCCTTCAAAAACGATATGAGTGGAGTTGCTTCGCTCGATCTCGAGAATGATCTAAAGAAAATCAAAACGAGCGTGGCCTCCTTAGTGAGCGGAAGTCCCGATGCCCGTTATGACCTCATTTTGGAAGGCGGAAGCAAACACTGTTACGTCACCGAGCTTTCCTCGGCGAGCAAGGACCTTTCCTTCGCCTCTTTCGTCAATCGAACCCAAACTAACTCCCTTTCGTTCGATGCGGCGGCCATGACAGCCGATTACTCCACCGCCGGCGTTTCCCTTTCAGCAACTTATGACTCCGTCTTCTCCGTCAATGGCCTTACCCAAGATCTCAATTACGAACGTTTTGAGAGCCCTTATGTCCAAGGCGGAAAGACGACCCGAAAAGCCTCGACGATCGCCTTGTCTTTCGGTGGCCATAGCCTCTCTCTAGATTACGAACACAACGAAAGGAGCGTGGCCTGATGCTCATCGGAGTTCAAACGTTTACCATCCGAAAAGTTGCCCGAAAAGATCTTCGCCAGGCCTTGCTTTCCCTTCTTGATGAGGGCTTTTCGGCTTTTGAGTTAGCCTACATCCCTTTTTCGAAACGCAACGCCCTCATCGTTAGTTCTCTTCAAAACGAACGGCCCTTCGTCGTGACCTCTCTCATGGTTAAACCACGCATTCTCGCCTCGAGACCCGAAGCGATCATCGCCTTTGCTAAGGCCGTCAAAGCAAAGAACCTCGTCGTTTCCCGCCTCTCATTTAAAGGGATCGTCGGAAACGAAAAGGATTTTGCCTCTTTCGCGGAGGAAATCAACCGTTTAGTGGCCCTTTACGCAAAGGAAGGCCTTACCGTGGCCTACCATCACCATTACTGGGAATACGTTAATTTGCCTAGCGGGGAAACCAAGCTCGCGTTTCTCCTCCATAACTGCCCGGGTCTCAAATTCGTTAACGACACCTTTTGGTCGGCGCGGGCGGGGAAGAACCCGGCCCAGCAAATCAAAGAATTCGGAACGAGGCTTCTTGGCGTCCACCTTCGCGATATCCTCGACGAAAAGGCCGGCCTAAAAGTTAAAACCAAGGATTGCGAGCTAGGGAAGGGGTTCATCGATTTCCACGCCGTCATCGCCTCAGCCAAGGAAGCAGGCGCGGAATACGGCGTCATCGAGCAGAAGACCGCCACACCGTTAAAGAGTCTAGAGACCAGTCGGAATTACCTTAAAAAGGAAGGCCTTCTTTCTTCCTTCGAAAACCAATAGTCATTTTTCTTCTTTAGCCGTTAAGGTAGGACGAAAAGTCCTGCTCGCTCACGATCAAGTAATAATCTTTCCCGTATTTAAAATGTTTCCCATCGATAAAATTGATCCCCGCCCCATATTCGAAGTAAGAGCCTAGAAGAGATGGAGCGGCCCCATAGGTAAAAGACACGAAATGAACATCGTCAAAAAACGAGCTGTCTTTGATGTAATGACCGATTTTGTGATCTTGGTCCCAAAGACGGACTCCGTCATAAGGAATGAAGGACAAATAGTCAAAAACCAAAGGTTTGGCCAGTTTTTTTGAGGTCAGGTATTTGTTGTCGAGCGAATTACCATTGATGGAGAGGGAATGCCTTATCCCATCCACCGTGATGTAATAGGTTTCCGAGTATCCTCCGTCGGTCATGGCTAGAGTAGTGTCACAGAGAAGATGGTCTTGTGAGTAACTTAGGAAAGCCGCTTTGTCGCTAAAGGAATCGCCATGGTAGAAAGCGTTCATGCCCCCAGGACCAATGTCAAAATCGGATCCTACGTAGTCAATCTTTGAGATGTCATCTTCGGTTAATCCCTTTGACCACGGATAAGCGTCTTCAAAAGCAATATAGGATGGCGAGGTGCTCACAAACGAAACAAGGCTATCCTGGTCTGGCATCTGAAAGTGGTAGGTCCAAGCGTTTTCGGAATGGAACATATAGCTCCTGGAGGCCAATGAACCATTGAGATGGAGCTCAAGGTCCGCGTCCATCACAATATGAGAGGTCGCTTCAATCCAACTTCCAGAGGGATAGGAACCTTCGAGGGGTTGTTTGAGGTAATCTTTCGAGTCGGATTCGACGCGGAGGTTATGGCGTGGAGCAACGCTTGATGTAGCAACGTGCCCGTCATTCGTGAGACCCAACTGGCCATATAGATAGGAGACGATCTCCGGGTGTTTATCAGGGCCGGAGTTTCGGGCGGAAAGCTCGCTATCCTGGCAGGGTCTCGAGACAAAAAGAGGAAAAACCTGAACGTCCGGATCGGTGTAGGTCTGGAGGACCGCGCTCATTCTAGATAAGGAGAGGCCCGGAAGGGCATCGACCTCCGAAGGGGCCTTATTGCGGTTCGTCCCGCTCATGAGGCCACAAGCCCATGTCTCGTTTTCCCGCCAGCAATAAGCTTCGAGACCTTTAAAGGTTCCAAGTCCCACATAAATGGAGGAATCAATTTCACTAGAAGAGGTTCTTGAGGAGTCGTTAGTTACGCAGCCCGTAACGCCCAAGGCTAAAATGAGGGATCCAAAAAACCAGGCGAAACGAGAAATTTTCTTCATAAGATTACCCCCGAAGACCACACGTAGGTCACCCCATCGAAAGTGAGGTTCCAAACGCCAGCGATCTTCTCCAGAAGGACACTCCGTTCGAGTCGGTGGTCCTTTTCATCTTGATAGATATAGTAACCATCTGCCCTCTCATCACCGAGGCTCGTGAGCGTAACACCATAATAACAGTTCGCCACATAACCGCTCGCGTAAGTTGTCTTGTAGAAAAGGGTGGCGGTGTCTAGTAAAGAAGCGTTCTTGCCATCTTGGGAGACATAGCTACCCACAAACTCAAATCCTGACCAGGGGGCGTTGTTGCGGCGATAGAGGGATTTCTCGATTTCCACGGTGTTGGAGTAATAACCGATTAACTGGGTCGATCCGTCGTCGAAGTCGGGCCCGTAGAACAGAAGAACCATTGGAAAAATCGTAGTCCTCAAAGCCCAGCCAACCTAGTTTTGTCTCTTGATAGTCCGAAACGAAACGGATCCAATACGCATGGGCAGAAGGGAAACGACCTGCTTCCCAAGAACCGATGATCTGGACGTTGTTTCGGATGGTTCCAAATAGACCCGAGAAGTCGCTGAGCCCAATCATGCAACTGTCAACGTCAGTAAAGGTGACGTCATTCTCAATAACTCCACCGGAATAGCTCGGGATTCGATACCATTCGATGGTGTCTTCATTCATAAAGACCGTCTGGAAACTGGTCCCTTTGTCGACGGCATAATCAATGATTGTGCGGTAGGTCGTCCTGAGGGTGACAAGAGCCTGGGTCTGCTGATTAAAACGTTTCAAAGAGAGAAAGGGCAGGCCGGTGTCGAAACTCAAGATTTCTAACGTATCCCCTGCCNAATGGTAAACGAGGGTTTCCTCATTGGGGATTCTAATCCAATAGACGCCGTCCCCCTTATCTTGGATGTTATAGGTCTTCGGATAGGACGGGTCCCCATAATAGAGTGAGAACTCCTCGATATGGAAGGCCACTTCCCGGTTGCGAGAAGGATCTTCGCGGTACCAAATTCCAAGGAAAGGCTTCTCCTCGTTTAGGGTTGGCCTCACACCGACATAAGCTAAGGCATCCGCCTCAAAGACGTGGTCATGGGTCAATGATTCGTTCATGTTCGCGTCGAGGTAGATTCCGCCATAACGATAGGTGAAGTAGTCGANGGCCGAAAGGCTAAGGCGTCCGTCGATGGCCACGAATTTGGTGTCTTTGTCGGCTTCGTCAGATCCAATGAGTGTGATCATCACATCCGTTCGGTTAAGCCGAAAGCACGGCATGTACAGGATCACCGGCGATTCCGCTCACGAGGAGCGTCCTCTCCGCTGGCTNGTAGATCATGGTCTGAGTGCTTTCGTTTCTGCTGAGGTGGATTTCCCCATCCTTTATCTCCCGATTAAGTTTGCCGTTAAGAAGAATCTCCGAGTAGCGGCTCGATACCACATCATTAGCGAGGTCGAGGGCGTAAATCGTGGGCTGTCCGTAATCCCCTGCATAATCCACGTAAGCGTAACGGCCATCGAGGTCGGCCTCCTCGAGACCTTTGACCTCGACTTCGTAGGACAGGGAAAAACTGACGTTAGATTTCAGGGAGACCCCCACCGTATAGGTCCCGACCGCCTGCGAATTATAGTTTCCCAGCTCAAGGGAATACTCGGCTGGCTTAGCTTCCCTCGTCGAACCGCTTTCGCAAAGCTTCCTTAAAACGAGGTCCTGTGGAATCGGGGATTCCCCAAGGTAATACACACTCCGGTGATCCCCGATAGACAGGGATTTTACCTCATCATCCACGACGTTAACGCTATAGGAGGTGCGGGCGTTTTCTTGCCCTTTGAGGAACACCCCGATTTCGTATTCGCCCACCATTCCTTGATGGAAAGAGGACGCGTCAACCGTATATTCGTCGGCTGGAACTACCGATCGTTTGCCATTGGTAAATTTTTTCGAAAGAACAAGACTGTCAGACACAAACCCGCAATTCTTCTCGTATTCCCTGACGAGGTCCTCTGGGTTTTGAATCGCCACGGTCTTGACCGAAGAAGCCTCTTCGCTTGGGCTTGGCTTTGGGCTCAGATGGACAAAAGAAAAGACGATGCCTAGGGTGACTCCGAGGGCCGCCGCTCCGCCAATGATTCCATAAGCCCAGCCAAACCGTTTCTTCGTTTTCGCTTTTTCGTAGGGAGAATAGTCAATCCGCTTAGCGATGTCCGAAAAGGAAAAGGCTAGAGGATTTCTAGCAACCAATGTTTCTTCGTAACTGTCTTTTCTCATCTTTTTGCCTCCTCATCGGCTTTCCGACATTTCCGCAAAGCGCGGAAATAGACGACATTGACGGCCCCGGCCTTCATCTCAAATTTGGAGCCTATCTCCTTAAAGGAATAGCCCTCCACCGCGTGGAGTATCACGATTTGCGTCTCTTTCTCACTCAAAGCATGTTTAAGGTCCGAGACCAACTCGCCATAGAAAGAAGCGCTCTGGAGAGAGGATTCGTCGGGAATGGACTCGCTCTCGTCCGTGAAGAGGATTCGACCATCTTTCTTTGCTTGCGTTATCGCGGCGTTTCGCGCGCTTTGAAGTAAGTAGTATTTGACTGAGCCCGTGACCTTCTTGGCATTTGCAAAGAAGTTTAAGAAGACATCATTCGTGACGTCCTTTACCGTTTCCGAATCGGACACGTAGCGGGCTACGCAAAAAGAGACGAGTTTCGCGTAATCGTTATAAATCGTCCCAAAAGCTTCTTCTATCTTCGCGCGGTCGCCACTATGGAGCGCTTTTGATAGAAGAGCCTCGCTGGTAAGTGGCATCGAGTCGGCTCCTTTTTGGTAGCTACATATGATAAGACAAACGAAGGCATAAGAATCTTACATTTTTTCTTCTCTCTGTTCATGGCGGTTTCGCCCTTGCCGAAAAACATTATTCTCCGCGACGTTTTCTTTCCCTTCTTCTAAGCGACGAGACATTACCCATACCCTTGCTTTATTACCAATTTACTAAAATAGTATGGGTAATTAACTAGCAATGAAAGAAGACCAAGAAATGCATGACCATAATTGCCAATCCCAAATAGAACCGCCAACGATCTTAAGGTTCTTTCGCATCAATCGAACCTTTCTTTGCGATGGACTTTTGATCCATTTCGGGAACAAAACTGGGCATTTTCCATGACATTACTCAAGAAATGGCTGTAGACTCGCGGGCCACCAGTCCGCCATCTCAATAAGTGGATTTCCTTCTGATTGCCAACCTCAGCCTTCGAACTTGAGGAGAGAAAGTGAATCGAGGAAGAGCTTAGAATCCCAATCGGTAACGCTTTCTTTGTCGAAAAGGAACGGTACGACATCCTTTGAAGCCTCAGAAAAATCGATTGCTGCAAAACGCTCTTTCAATAGGGATATCGTCTCTTCCCTTCCAAAAGGATCCCCGTTTTGAATTCTGCCACTTTGAAGGAGTTTGCTTTGGAGATAAGAGAGATTGAGCGGAATTCCTTTCTCGATATAAAAGAGGTAATCATAGAGATCACGCCCCTTGACTCTATTTTTCCAAGCTCGGCAAATCAAAGCGTGAGTCTTCCCGGCAAAAAGAGAGGGGCCATCAAAGGTCGTAACGTAATGAAGCGACGGAAAAGCTTCAAGTTTGTCTTCGTAGGAGGCCGAAGGGGCCGGATTGACGTCGACCTCGAATTTTACTTTCGTCACCTGGTTCGAAATGATTCGCTTCGCCTCCGGGCTTTCGGGGAACACGCTGATGAGATGGGAAAGAGTCCCGCCCTTGATGAACGCTGAGCGGATATTTCCCTCATCGATGCTTTCTTTTTTCCCTATCTCTACGCGAAAGCCAAAGGAAACGAAAGTCCGTTCGCTTTCGCCAAAATAGGAAGAAAGAGAAAACGCCGGATCGGGTTGCTTCAAAGCGAAATCAAGATCCTCCGAGAAGCGCGGAAGACCATAGAAAAGACGAAGGCAGGTGCCGCCATAGAAGGCCGCCTTGGAAAAGAAATCCGTTCGGGAAAAACCTAGTATGGCAATTTCCTGAACTACTTCTTTAAGCGCGTTCTCTTTTTCCTCAAGGGTCTCGTGCGGATAATGCATAAGAAGATCTTTCAAAACCATTTTTATTCTCCTTTTTCAAGATAGCGAAGCAACAATGTTACGTTCTTTCTTTCGTAAACCTTTGCAAGCGAATGAACCAAGCTCTTACTGAACGTGAGCAGGACATCCTTGTCTAAACGGAGATCGTCATAAAGGAAGGCAGAAAAGTCCTCTTCTGGAACCGCCTTGTTTTTCGCAAGCAAGTCGCAAAGCGCTTTTTCCTTTGTCGCAAGAAAATAAGACGAATCAGAATTATCTATCCACCTAAGACCCAAGTCAAAGACTCCTTCGGGAACGTCTTGATAGGAAAAATCCCCATAAGGGGTCTTGTAGTTTTTATTTTTTCGGGCCCCTAGCGAAGCGGAAGTCACCCCAACCACCCTTTCGGGAATGAGGCCATAGAAGGAAAGGGCGGATTGAAAAGACACGTAAGATGGCGAGTAAAGAACTGAGGCGATGGCGAAAAGATTTGCGTCCTTCCTCGTCTCGTAGAGCCCACGCTTAAGTTTGATTAAAGAACCTTCCTTGACCAAAAGCCGAATATGGTCATAGGGGTTCTTGTAGTCCTTGAATTCATTTAACAATACCAAAATTGTCTTAATCATATTTCTCCAGCAACTCTATTATACTTAGAGTTTTTGGAGATTCAATTGCAAACTGAAAACGTGACAGAAAGCCATCAAAAACAGCACATGAAGACGTTTCGGTTGCTCTCGTAATCGCGTTTCTGGGGTAGACCATCCGTTTCTACGCAATTGTTTCTAGACGGATGTCAAGCCCCATCAGTTCAGCGGCATGGTTATTGGCCTCGACATAGAAGCGTCCGCCTCCTTGGGCATCAACTGCCGCCGCCTCTCTTGTCATTACTGTGGCGAAATAGCCCGTGAAGAGTTCCTTAATCGGAGAGTCCTCGTCGTTGGTGCTCAACCAGTACGAAGTCCCATCATATTCGATGTATTCTGGCACAATCTGCGATAAAACTAACGTATTGAAGTTAAAGGAGAATGAAGAAACGGTGTCGTTTTCCTCATCGTAAGTGATGTCATAGACAAAGCTACCGTGGTCGAAAAATGGCGTGGCGTTGGTCGAATCGTGAACGCGGATTTTTTGCCGGCCATAGAACATCAGTTTGTTGTTGGCCCGATCGATGTCCGCCGCGACCATCGCCCAAACATCTAAGGAGTACGTAACAGTAACAACGCCTTCCTGAATCACGTAATAGCTGAAAGCGAAGTTCATCGGTTGATGGACGACGTCATAGCCATTGTTGAGGAGCAGTCCTATGTAATAGACCATGGACGAAACTCCCCCCAACTCGGTTTTCCCTTCGGAGGTGATCAAACGGGCTTTGGCTTGCACTTGAGGATTGGAATTGGAGCTGTCGGGTTTCGCGAGTTCCGCCAACGCATCGCCGGCTTTCAGGAAAACATCACCGTCACTAAGCACCTCATTTTTTCTTAGTGTTAACGGAAGAGCAACGGCCAAAGTTAAGGCAGTCGCGGCCCCGAGTGGAATCAGGATTTTTCCCCAGAGGGGCAGACGTTTTTTCTTCGTCTCAGTTTTTTCCAGTTTCTCGATCCTTGGTGTTTCTCTAACGAGGTTCTCATCAAGGTTCTTTTTTAACTCTTTTTTCCAATTGTTCATTTTGAATAAACCTCCTTAATCTTCTTTTTCGCTTCAACGTAACGCAGTTTTACGGTAGATATTGGGGTCGACGTAAGCGTAGAGATCTCTTTCCAATTTAAATCAAATCCAATTCGATAACCCACGACCGCCTTCTCCTCCCGACTGAGATTCAGGGGCAAGAGGCTCTCTAGGGGAGTCGGCTCGTCACCAGGCAAGGATTCCTCTGTTTCCGGTTCGAGACTTTCGTCCTTTTTCTTTGCAAAGTCGATTGCGCAGTTCCTGGCTGAAAGGCAGAGGTAGGAATGAAGGGCGGATGGGGAAACGATTTCGGCCCGCTCCGAAAGAACGCGGACGAAAGTCTCTTGATAGACATCGTCGGCGTCTTCCTTCGTCAGGACGTAGTTAGCTATGATGAAATAGAGGAGCTTGCGATAAGCCCGGTAGACTTCCGAGGTGGCGTCTTCATCGCCTTGGATAAACCTTGATGCGGTTTGAAGAGATACGGTTCATGAACTGTCCTTCGCTAGTATAGACGTTTGAAAACGATGATTTGGCTAAGAAAATCTCAAAACAAAGAATGTCTTTATCCGGTTGGCGAGAAAAACTGATTAGTTATAACCCACAAAACATCAATGACGAGGAGACGCCGGAACAAGAAAAGCCAAACCGCATCGCTGCGATCTGGCTTCTTTTTTTGAACCTACCCCAATTCTTTGGACCAAAGGTCTCCCAACCTGCATCGATCATAACATCCTGATCAACCGGAAGGAATGCCGAGCTCGGC